>Ga0209123_1000225_pt1 | contig 85143 bp, 59 predicted proteins | sample BarGraIncu00431A_FD_184500 | JGI IMG/M metagenome (GOLD analysis project Ga0209123, IMG submission 184500) | Arctic peat soil microbial communities from Barrow, Alaska, USA - Barrow Graham LP Incubations 004-31A (SPAdes) (version 2) | ecosystem: Environmental > Terrestrial > Soil > Wetlands >... | reverse complement strand
TTTGACTTTTATTTATAACTTACTGAAAATAAACTCTATCACGAAAAACTTATTTTAGTCCAAATATCCAAAATCTCCTAAATCACTACCTAAATCAATGCTCCTATCGAAATTATTACCCAAATTAGAACTCATAAATCCTCATTTTAAACGAAAATTAATCCCGATTCAGAACTTTCTAAGCCAAATAGAGATAAAATGGGAGATAATTAAACACGGAAAGAGGAGGAAACGCAGGAGATAATTTGAAATATCGTTGAAATATTTAAATTCAGCCCGTAGAAAATGATTCTCGCTAACAAATGAAAGCGTTTAAAATTTAGATTTAGACGTAGGAAGCATCTTAAAACGGGGATTTCTTGTATCAAAATTGGAATAAAAGTAGACAAAAAGTGATTCCGACACTAAATTTAGATAATTAGATACATTATATAGGATACATATGAATAAACAGAAGTCAACATGATAGTATGATAACCGAGTACATATATATATGATTCTGCAGATTTTAAATAGTACATACGTATATGCACCCAGTTTGTATTTTAAACAATAAGAATTTAATTTGGAGTTAAACTATTTATCTGGCTTCAAATCACATATATAGCAACCATTCTAGTTCCGATATTGTTGGGTATGAATCCAGCTATCGCTTTATTAATGAATGGTATGTAGCCACATTGATTTATTCATGGGTTACAAAGGCTAGTGGTGCAGCTATTAATATTGGTTCAGTACAATTAAAAGGTATGGCTTTCGCGAGTATAGTGGGCGTTTTGCTATTTTTGATTTTTTAGGGATTAATATTGGGTGTAATGAATAAAGAAGTATGGACAAATAAGGAGTAAGAGGCAACAGAAAAGAAGTCTGCTCCTATTACAATATAAAAAATACAGATAAAAGAGGTGAACCGCAGTTCGCCTCTTTTGGTTTTAGATACACAGTATTGAATTAATACCGATTGCAGAAATAATATAGCCCAATTTCGACAGTGTCTCATTGTGCTATTTATTTCTAGGTATCGGCATTAACAACAGTAGACATATAAAACAGATTGGACTATTTTATATATACAGTTGGTATAAATTGACCGAAGGTATTGAAAAACACTTTTTGTCGTTAGTAAATGTACGAATCTCTCAGGCTTTTATATTGGTATGAAAATTGTTAGGCTGCCTAAAAATTCGTTATTTCTCTAAAAAACTAGTATCTTTGTAGTGAAATTCAGAATCTCAACCGTCCAATTTCGTTTTCCTAATTATGTTAAAGCAGCAGTTACAACAAAAATTACAACAAAAACTTTCACCTGCTCAGATTCAGGTTATAAAGATGCTCGAAGTACCCACTTTGGAGCTGGAGGAACGCATCCGTCAGGAGCTGGAAGAAAATCCTGCATTGGAGGAAGGTGATGAACTGGATAATGAAAGTAATGAAAAAGATGATGACTTCAATTCGGAAGACGGTGGAAATAATGATGATATTGATTTAGAAGAATATATGTCGGATGATGATATTCCGGATTATAAACTGAAAACAAATAATACGTCGAAAGACGATAAGTACGAAGATATTCCTTTTTCGATTGGGATGACTTTTCATGAATTCTTATTGGATCAGGTTGGCCTTTTGCAATTATCTGACAAAGACCGACTCTTGACAGAATATGTAATAGGGAATATTGACGACGAAGGTTATTTACGCCGCGCACCCGAAGCAATGGTCGACGATATTGTTTTTCAGGCAGGAGTGCAAATTACCGATGAAGAAATCTACAGAATAATACACGAAGTTCAGCAACTGGATCCCGCAGGTGTTGGGGCAACAGATTTGCAAGAATGCTTACGTCTTCAACTTGAGCGTAAGACCGAATCACTTGATAACAAGTTAGCAAAAAGAATTATTGTTGAATACTTCGATGAGTTTTCGAAAAAGCATTACGACAAAATAATGCGTGGTTTGGACATGGATGACCTGATGTTGAAAAAGGTGATGAATGAGATTATTCACCTAAATCCAAAACCGGGAAATGCCTGGGGTGGAAATATTCTTGAGAAATCAATGTCGACCATTGTTCCCGATTTTATTTTGGAAAATGACGAAAACCAACTTACTGTACATCTCAACAATAGTAATGTTCCTGATTTGAGAGTGAACACCACCTACAACGAAATGTTTCAGGACTATGCCGGTAATAAACAAAACCAGAGTAGGGAAATGAAAGATGCGGTGATGTTTGTGAAGCAAAAAATTGACTCCGCCCGTTGGTTTATCGATGCCATCAAACAGCGTCAACAAACCTTGCTCACCACCATGATAGCTATTGTTCAATTTCAGAAAGCGTTTTTTATTGAAGGTGATGATACCTATTTGAAACCAATGATTTTGAAGGACATTGCCGACATTACGGGTTATGATATTTCAACCATTTCGCGCGTGAGCAATAGTAAATATATACAAACCGAATTCGGCATTTTCCCGGTGAAGTATTTCTTCTCCGAGTCGATGACAAATGATTCTGGTGAAGAAGTTTCGACACGCGAGATTAAACAAATTCTGCTGGAATGCGTTAACAACGAAGATAAACGCAAACCAATAAACGACGATGCTCTGGCCGAAGTACTCAAAACCAAAGGATACATTATTGCCCGACGAACGGTAGCAAAATACCGCGAGCAGTTGAATATACCTGTGGCGAGAATGCGGAAGGAAATTTAGAAACTGTTTAAAAATAATGCATAATTGAGAATTCATAATGCGTAATTAAGACACAAACCACACGAATGAAGACATTTTATAAAATAATTACCCTCATATTCCAACCATTGTTGATGCCTACCTTTGGCATGATGATATTGATGAATATGACATTCTTCGTTGGGTTACCAACAATGTGGAGATGGATTGCAATTATCGGAACTTTTATATTCACAGCCGTATTGCCTGCCATCCCTATTTTGGTCATGCTGCGTAAAGGTGAAATAAACGACTTGTTTATTTCAAAGAAAGAAGAACGCACCATGCCTTATCTATTTTCGTTTCTGGCTTATGTGTTCTGGTCGATGTTTATGTGGAGAACCTTGCAGTTCCCAATGTTTATCGTAGCCATGGGCATCGGTTCGGCCATTTCCATTATCACAATTACAGTCATAAACCTGAAATGGAAAATTAGTGCGCACCTTGGTGGCATAGGCGGACTGACCGGTGCTGTATTTGGCGTTTGTTATAGGATGGCTATAAACCCATTACTGTTCCTAACCGTCATACTTGCCATATCAGCCCTGGTAGCTTTGGCACGAATGGAACTGAAAGCGCACACACCTAATCAGGTATTGGCCGGTTTCGTAGTTGGATTCCTAGCGGTATTTTTACCTTGCATTTTCTTTTAGACTTATGCCGATATTTGCCTGCGGCGTTATTTAATAGTTATTTGCCTCCGGCGATATTTTTGAATGAAATTATTTATTAAACAATAAAATAGAAAGAATGATAACGATAGACCAACTGAAAAATGTGTTGGAGCGCGAGGATGCACTGAGGAGGTATCTTTGACGTCGACACGAAACTGATACAGATTGAAGAAGAAGATTTGCGTACGCAGGTACCCGGTTTCTGGGACGATGCAAAGGCTGCTGAAGCTCAAATGCGCAAAGTAAAAGAATTGAAAAACTGGGTGTCAGGCTACAACGAAGTAAAAAATGCAGCCGACGAATTACAGTTGACCTTCGACTTTTATAAAGAAGAAGTGTCTACCGAAGAGGAAGTAGACGAAGCCTATCGCAATGCGATGGAACTGATTGAGACCCTCGAAATGAAAAATATGCTTTCGCACGAAGAAGATAAACTGGGAGCAGTTATCAAAATTGTGGGTGGAGCCGGTGGTACCGAAGCGCAAGACTGGGCATCGATGCTATTCCGGATGTATCAACGTTGGTGCGAGCGTCAGGGTTACAAGTGCGAAATCACCAACATTCAAGATGGTGAAGAAGCAGGAATCAAAACCGTGACCATGCAAATTGAAGGCGAAATGGCGTATGGCTATTTGAAAAGCGAAAACGGCGTTCACCGTCTGGTGCGTGTTTCTCCTTTCAATGCACAGGGCAAACGTATGACATCTTTTTGTTCGGTTTATGTAGTTCCATTAGTGGATGATACGATTGAGATAGAACTGAACCCAGCCAACCTGACCTGGGATACGTTCCGGTCGAGCGGTGCCGGTGGACAAAATGTGAACAAGGTGGAAACAGGTGTTCGCTGTCACTATAAATTCAAAAACCCGGTTACTGGATTGATGGACGAAATAGTGATTGAAAATACCGAAAGCCGTTCGCAATTTGGGAATAAAGACAATGCCATACGCTTGCTGAAATCGCAACTGTATGAATTGGAACTTGAAAAACGCCGTGTGGAAACAGCAAAAGTGGAAGCTGGCAAAAAGAAAATTGAATGGGGATCGCAAATCCGGAGTTATGTTTTTGATGACCGTCGCGTGAAAGATCACCGTACAAATTACCAAACCTCTAACGTACAAGGCGTGATGGATGGCGATATTGATGCATTTATCAAAGCCTATTTGATGGAGTTTCCAGATTAAATCCGAAACTAACAATAATTATAAGACGTATTTCATTCTGGTAAAACAGAAAGAAATACGTCTTATTTTTGTCTGGAAAGTAAAAAGAACTCAGATTTTAGAAATTTATACTCCTATTTTGATTTATCAAAATATGTATTTACAAACTGAAAATACCCAACAGAAAAGCATAATGTGCGTTAATTGAAACCATAAATGCACATTTGCCGACAACTTTTTAGAACGTTTGGTGTTTTCATTACAAACTAACAACAAATACAATCTATTAATGAAGAAGAGAATGATGTTTAAAATTCCTATGATGATAGTAATAGGAACTATTTTAGTAATTGGTGCTTCATGCTCCTCCACAAGTCCAACAACAGGCAATTCGGGCATAGTGCCTACTAATACAACAGGTTTAATTGTTTCGGCGGTAACAAGTACAGCTGGAGGCGGTTTTGCTCCACGAAATGTAGTAGCCATTTGGGTTGAAAACAGTTCGGGTACTTTTGTAAAATCACTTACTGTTTACGCTTCAACAAGAAAATACGATTTGACAAAATGGTCAACCGCTTCGACTGGAAACACTACAGATGCTACCACAGGGGCAACGCAAAGTTCATTCGGAACTATTTATGGAACATGGAATGGAACAGATACTAAAGGAGCAGTAGTAGCGGATGGAACATATAAAGTGTGTATGGAATTGTCTGACAAAGATGACACAGGTAATTTCTCATCATTTACCTTTACAAAAGGAACCGCAACAAGCACACAAACGCCGGCAAACACATCCAGCTTTTCATCAGTAACTATAAAATGGATGCCATTATAATATTCACAAGCCTGCCTGCGGTAGGCTGGTTATATGAATATTGCTTTTAGAAAGCTTGTCATTAATATTGTGTATCGTTTAAGAAATACCATGTTTTTTTAATTATTGAGATTTGATTTTTTGATGGATACCCATACTTATAAATTTATGAGTGTGGGTACTTCATTAATGAACAAAAAAAATAGATCTGCTAAGAACAAATCAATGATTTCTTGCAAATCGGAATAAACAATTCGGTCTATAATTACGTTTTTCGATGATCCAAAGAAAACATAATATGTGTTAATTGGAACATTGTCCGCAGATTAAAACACAATCTTTCTGTACATTTGTCGTTCACATTACAAACTGAGAACAAATACAATTTAGCAATAATACATCATTATGAAATTAAAAGGTGGGATACAAGTTTATAAAACGCTACTTGCTGTGGCGATTTTATCTTTCACAGCAAGTTGTGATAACTCGTTGCCGTTTCGAACAGTAACAACAACTGTTGTAACAGATGTAACTTCAACCACAGCCACTGTGGGAGGAAAAATCACGAATGACAACAACATCGTGACTACAGTTCAGGGTATTTGTTGGAGTACCAAAACGGGGCCGACTATTACCGACAGTAAAACTTCAAGTACAACTATCGCAGTAGACTTTACCGGTTCACTGACAGGTTTAACTCCCAATACGACTTATCATGCAAGAGCTTATCTTAGTAATAGCGACAATACAGTATATGGGAGTGAGATTTCATTCACAACAGCGGCAGCAAATGGCCTTGCTCTTACCACAGTAGCAGCAACAGGAGTTACCACAACAGCAGCTACAACCGGTGGAAATATAGTTTCCGATGGAGGTTCAACCGTTACAGCACGTGGAGTTTGTTGGGGAACAACAACTGCCCCAACTATTACCAACAGCAAAACAACTGATGGAACCGGAACCGGAATATTTGCAAGTAGCTTAACAGGTCTATCACTAAACACTTTATATTACATCCGTGCCTACGCAACAAATGCTGCCGGAACGGTTTATGGCAATGAACTTACATTTACAACTCCTCAAACAGCTGTACTTGCTTTGACCAGCACTGCGGCAACGGCAATTACCACAACAACGGCAACGACCGGTGGAAATATAGTTTCCGATGGAGGTTCAGCGGTTACTGCACGTGGAGTATGTTGGAGCACAACTGCCGCACCAACAACCGCTAGCAGTAAAACCACCGATGGAACAGGAACGGGTGTTTTCGCAAGTAGTTTAACCGGCTTATCGCCCAACACTTTATATTATGTACGGGCTTATGCAACAAATGCTAACGGAACGGCTTATGCTAATGAGCTAACATTCACCACCAGTCAGGCTACGGCTGTTGCTCTTACCACTGCTGCCGCAACAGGAATTGCAACAACAGCTGCAACATCCGGAGGGAACATAACTTCCGACGGTGGATTAGTGATTGTGGTTCGTGGAATATGCTGGAGCACTACCACCGCGCCAACCATCACCAATAGTTTAACCAGCGATGGAACAGGAACAGGTGTTTTTGCAAGCAGTGTAACCGGTTTGCAACCAAACACTAAATATTATGTACGGGCGTATGTCACCAATATACTTGGAACAACTTACGGTAATGAGGTATCATTTACAACACCACTAACGGCTGTACTCACCCTAAGCACCACAACACCATCGGCAATTGCAACAACTACCGCAACAGCAGGTGGAAATATTACTTCGGATGGTGGAGCAAGCGTCACAGCACGCGGAGTTTGTTGGGGTACTTCAACAGGTCCAACAACTGCCAGTAGTATTACTGCCAATGGAATTGGAACAGGTAGTTTCGCAAGCAGCTTAACCGGCTTAATTCCGGGAACTACGTACTACTTGCGGGCGTATGCAACAAATGCTAACGGAACGGTTTATGGTAACGAAGTTACATTCACCACTACGGCATTGCTTGCACCAACCCTGACCACAACCGCAGCATCGGCCATTGCAATAACAACAGCAACTGCAGGTGGAAGCATATCTTCCGATGGAGGATCGGCAGTTACGGCGCGTGGAGTATGCTGGAATACAGCAAGCGGACCTACTACCGCCAACAGCAAAACCAGCGATGGAACAGGAACAGGTGCTTTCACCAGCAGCTTAACCGGTTTGGTAACAGCTACAAAGTATTACGTGAGGGCATATGCAACCAATGCTATTGGAACAGCTTATGGTAACGAAGTTTCATTTACCACCACAAGTGCAGTGACCAATACACCTGGAACATTAACGGTAAGTACACTTACCAGTGCAGCTGGAGGTGGTTATTCTCCAAAACATGTGGTGGCTATCTGGATAGAAAATAGTTCGGGCGTATTTGTCAAATCATTATTAGTATTAGCGAATGCCCAGAAAAAAGACTTAACGAACTGGTCTTCAAATACCGCTAAAAACGTGACAAATGCAACTACCGGTGCTACTCAAAGTAGCCATGCCGTGAGAACAGCAACATGGAATGGAACAAATGTGAGTGGAGTCGTGGTTACCGATGGAACATATAAAGCATGTTTTGAATTGGCAGATGGTGCTTCGAAGTTCTCTACATTCAACTTTACAAAAGGGGCGGTTGCAAGTACCGTATCGCCGGCTAATGTGACATGTTTCGCAAATATTTCCATAGTATGGACTCCGTGATGACATTACACATTCGTCATTAGAATAACAAATAGAATTAAACCCACACTTTTTGAATAGAAAAGTGTGGGTTTTTTTAATTTATTGCTTCAAAAAGAAACCAAGTAAGTGTGAATTGCTTAAATTTGCACATCAACTGCAGATGCTTTACGCTGAATAGTCAGCACACAGATAAAACAGAATCTTTCAATTGCCGTCCCATTTATGGGATGGAATAAATGATTAGGATTCACCGGGCTTTAGCCAAACTTTAAATGTTATTTGGCTAAAGCCAATATCTATTTATATATCAATCCGTCCCATAAATGGGACGGCAATAGACAATAAAGAATACCCATGAAAATAATACAAACCCGGGATTATAAAAACCAGCTAATGGCGCTCTATATGGATGCCTTTGCTAAAGGTACATCAGAGCAATATGTGGACGAAGCTGCATTGGGGAGCTATATCGAAAGCCTGCTGAATGAAGGTGTAGTATTAGTAGCCATGGAGGATGAAAAAATTCTTGGAGCCCTGCTTAGCTGCTCGTTGGTATTTGACGAATACGTTACAAGTGCAATTACCGAAAACTTTGCCATCGAAAAATGTGTTTATGTAGCAGAAATGATGATAGCAGAACACGCGCGCGGAAAAGGAATTGGACAACAACTGTTGACTATCTTTTTCGAAACCCCAGACATAAAACAGTATTCAGATGCATTTATCAGGGTATGGGATAAGAATGTCGTGGCGATAGCTTTGTATGAGAAAATGGGATTCGTACCCTATACCACTATTGAACAAACAAAACAAAAAGCGGATGGAAGCGAAACTTTCGTGATGCAGAAAATATATTTACACAAGAAAATGAATTGAATTATGAATGATGTATTGACCAAAACAATTGATTTAAAAACCGGAACTGCCGAAGAGAAACGACAGGAAATTCTTGAGTATTTCCGAAAGACATGGGCCGTCGACGAACAATTGTACACCCAATTAAAGTCGGATGAAGTATTTTATCATCGGGGAGATGTGTTGCGTCATGTATTGTTGTTTTACTTCGGACACACTGCCGTATTTTTTATCAATAAACTGTTTCTGGCAAAAATTATCGATACGCGTATCAATCCGTCCTTCGAATCTATCTTTGCCATTGGCGTGGATGAGATGAGTTGGGACGATTTGAACGAGAAACATTATAACTGGCCCAGCGTGGATGCCGTGCGCGACTACCGCCACAAGGCCAAAGAACTGATTGAGAACGTAATTCTCACTACTCCCATCACCCTACCCATCACATGGAAGGATCCACAGTGGATTATTCTGATGGGTATTGAGCATGAACGCATTCATATCGAAACTTCTTCAGTGCTTATTCGTCAACTTCCATTGAACGAAGTAGTACCCGGTAAGTTTGGAAAGATATGTGCCGAGGCTGGCAATGCTCCACAAAACGAACTTCTACCGGTATCAGGTGCTCATATGCAACTGGGCAAACCCTTCGACGATGCACTTTATGGTTGGGATTTGGAATACGGTCATTATACCGAAAAAGTAGAAGATTTCTATACCTCCAAATACCTTATTTCGAATGGAGAATTTCTGAACTTTGTAAACGATGGTGGTTATAAAGATAAATGCTACTGGACGGAAGAAGGTTGGAACTGGTGCAGCTTTAAGGAAGCCGAAATGCCTCTTTTTTGGCGAAATGAAGAAAATGCATATCGTTTGCGCCTCGTGGCCGAAGAGATACCCATGCCCTGGAACTGGCCTGTGGAGATTAATTATCTGGAAGCAAAAGCATTTTGCACCTGGAAAACAGCCAAAGAAGGGAAAACCTATCGCTTGCCTACCGAAGCCGAGTGGATGCGCCTGACGGAAGTATGCGCTGTGCCCGACGAAACACAATGGGCGGTGGCGCCGGGGAATATCAACCTGGAACATTATGCCTCGCCTTGTCCGGTAGATACCTTTAAAACAGGCGATTTCTACGATGTAATCGGCAATGTATGGCAATGGACCGAAACACCTATCACCGGATATGCGGGTTTCAAGGTACATCCCATGTACGACGACTTTGCAACTCCTACCTTTGATGGAAAACACAACCTGATCAAAGGCGGTTCGTGGATATCTACGGGCAATGAAGCCATACGCGATGCACGCTATGCTTTTCGTCGTCATTTTTACCAGCATGCCGGATTCCGCATAGTGCAGTCGGAAACCCCGCTCAGCATTCACAACGACGAATACGAAATGGACGTGGAAGTAGCCAACTCCTGCGAAGCTAACTGGGGAGATGCCTTTGCCAACTGTCCAAATTTTTCGGTGCAACTGGCTAAAGTAGCCATCGAAGCCGCAAAAGGCAAAAAGGATATCAAGGTGTTGGACTTAAATGCTGACACCGGACGCATGGCATTTGAGTTAGCTCAACATTTCGAAGATGTTACCGCGCTCGATTTCTCTACCCGATTTCTCCGCCTGCCGATTAAATTGCAGGAAAAAGGATTTATCCGCTACATCGTGAAGGACGAAGGCGAACTGGTATTCTACCGCGACGTGGTACTTTCTGACATGGGACTGGAAAGCGGGAAAAACAATATACTCTTTATGCAGGCCGATGCCAATAACCTGAAACCAATTTACAGCGGTTACGACCTGATTATTGTGCCCAACCTGTTGGAAGAGCTTATCTGTCCTATTCTTTTCTTGCAAAGCATTCACGAACGACTGAACGAAAACGGAACATTGATCATAGCCAGTACTTACGAGTGGGAACATCACGAAGTAAAACGAGCACACTGGCCGGGCGGATTCAAAAAAGATGGCGAACCTGTTTCGTCTATTGATGGCATGCAAGCTATACTCAACACACACTTCACGCTAGAGAATACACCTTTCGATGTACCACTCACCATTCGTAAGTCATCGCGTATCAGTGAACTCCGACTGTCGGAAGTAAGCGTGTGGAAGAAGAAATGCAATTGATAGTTGCGATAAGGAAATACGAATAGAGTAGCATCCGAATAAAATCTAACTGCTCCGATGACTTAAAGTTGTCGGAGCAGTTTTTGTAAGTGCATGGAAAGAAAAAAATGATTATCCGGTGTCCCACATAAAGTATATAAATTGAAAAAGTTGAATTAAGACCTCAAATAAGGTTTCAATATAGCGTAAAGCCCTGAAGTGGCTAATATTCAGCTAACCCGATTTTCAATTCAACCCTTAATTCGCATGAATAACAAGAAATACCACAGTTTATTCTGTAGTTGCGAGCATCGTTACAATATTCATTTATCGGGTTGGCTATCCACATCATACAGGTGGAAACCAATATAATCACATTATTAATATTTATCTCGAAAAACAGTTGCAAATAAAAAATAAATTGTTATTTTTGCAACTTTAATTTTAAAGTCTGTTGTTTGTTTACTTGTTATTGCTGTTTGTTTACATAAAACGTTTCGCACTTTTGATTCGTTATGCAGGAAAATTTAAAGAGAAACCTTGACCTTTTCTTGCCACGCCTATTTACGCTAAAATATGGCTGGCAATGCTTTTGGGGAGTATGCGCATATACACTTGTAATGCTCAACTTCCAACATCCATTCGGTGAATACACATCGAATAGGCCTCATCATCATTGTATCTTTTGTAGTTTCGGATGCTTGTTTATTCTTTTGTTACTGCTCATATACCATGTTTTACCCCGTGTATTTAAAAGTTATTACCATCAGAGCAACTGGACACGGGGCAAAGAGCTGAGTAACCTCCTACTCTTGTATATTCTATGCTGCCTGTCCAATTGGGCATGTGCACTACTAACCTTCTCACCAGCTTACCACACCCTTACTTTTTGCGTACAAATTGTGTCATTCAGCTTTTTGTTCAACGTACTGCCGGTGATTGTTGCCAACCTTATTCATGCAAGATTTTACCGGAACCCGGGCAACGAAATTGCGGAACAAAAGCAACCGATAGAAAGCATCGATCTATTTCACTACGTAAATAAAAAGACAATTCCTATTAAGGATATCCTCTATTTTTATCAGGCAGCCAATTATCAGTTTATCCATTATGTATCGGAGGGCGAAGTGGTAGAAGAAAAAAAAAGGCGAAGCATGAAGGAATTATTGAACATAATGGCTCCCTATACTCAATTCATGCCATGCCATGCTTCTTATCTGGTCAATAGCACTAAAATAGAGTCCATCAGCAACGAAAATGGAAAAAAGAAACTGAAAATAAAAGATGTCGACACGTATATCAATATTTCCAATAACCATCGAAACGATTTCAATGGCTTTATGCAAAACAAAAAGTAAGAAGGCTAATTGTATGACCCCCAACCCCCAAATGGGGGCTTAAGAGAGCGTAAAATAATCGACTGAACATATAAACAAATCTCAAAAACTACTTCTTAAAGCCCCCATTTGGGGGTTGGGGGTCAAAAGTGGAAAATACAATATCCACTGATATATCCCACAAATACCCCCATCTTTCCCTTCCAAATATCACAGAAAACAATCAAACTTCCCATCCGCTCATCTAATTATCCCAACATCCCATCCAATTTTCACACATGCCTGAAAGTTCCAAAAACTGCCCTTATATTTGAAGCGTCTTTCGGAGGAGAGAACAGCATAGAATGATAAATTATTAATGCTGCAACGATAAAAATTGCCATCGACGCAAAAAAGAACGACACTGACGCAAAAAGGAACAACATCTACCGTCGCACGAAAGAAACTGACGAGCGTGCGAAGACAACTGCAATGAAATCGAAAGGCGCTGTCGGACGTGCGAACGTCGCTGCACTGAAATCGAACGATGCTGACGGGAGTGCGAAGACCGCTGACGAGCACGCGAAGACAACCGCAGCGAAATCGGAAGACGCTGACGGCCATGCGAACGACGCTGCAATGAAATCGAACGACGCTGTCGAGCGTGCGAAGACCGCTGACGGCCGTGCGAAGACAACTGCAGAGAAATCGGAAGCCACTGTCGGCTGTGCGAACGACGCTGACGGGAGTGCGAAGACCACTGACAAGAATGCGAAAGGAATGGATAAGAAGAGGAAAAACAACCGATTAGTAGCGGTGAAATCGGGGGAAAGCCGCCCCTAAATCCTCCGCCAGTAGTCGGACAAGCTCTGAAGGGGACTTTGGATTAGTCCGTCTCTTTTCAATTCCTCTACAATTCTCCTATAATATCCTATTTTGATATTCGCAACTTAGGAGACGATGGTAACTACAAGTCCCCTTCAGGGGATTTAGGGGTAGTTTAGCTTTAGGAGACGAAACTAATTACACATCCCCTTTAGAGCTTGTCCGACTACTGGCGGAGGCTTGGGGTGGTAAGAAAAAGAGACATACTACCCCTAAATCCCCTGAAGGGGACTTGAAGAGTGGTGCCCGAGGCGATGCTCAATAATTCACAAACGTCATAGCCTCCGCCAGCTGGCGGATTGGGGGTAGATGAAAATAAATTTCCCGTAACTAAATATTAATCATTAAAAAACAAAAAAGTATGAATTCAAAACAAAGCAGCGTTTACTCAATGCTAAGACGTATCGTCACCTTTCTAAAAAAAGAAGCCAATGCATTATCCTCTCTTTTGGTATTGGCGCAGTTACTCACCGAACTGGAAACTAACCTCAATGAGATTGACACACTCAAAGAGCAACAGGCCACCGACATTACCGGGCTGAGCAAACAAAAAGAAGCATTACGGAAAGTATCCATCCAAAAGGCCATCGAAGTGAGTAGTGCCATTCGCGCTTATGCCAAAATAACCGCCAATGTTATTCTGGCCAAAGAGATCTATTACACCGAATCCGACCTGCGGAAAGCGTCCGACAATGAGCTGAACACCATTCTGGGCGTTATCTATTCGGCTGCGCTACGCAACCAGACCGAATTGCTTAACTATGGCCTTACAGAGGAAAGGATGAACGATTTTAAAACAAATATCGATGCCTACAAAGCAGCTATCGGCACACCAAAGACCGGATCCATCGGACGGAAACAAATCACCGACCGATTAGCCAGCCTTTTTAGCACTGAATTAGACACCGTAGCAAAAATCGACCTGCTTATCGAAACCCTGAAGTTCACCAACCCTACCCTTTATGCCGAATATCAGGGCAACCGCAAGATCAACTATTTCAGCTCTTCGTTGATGGTCAACAGTGCCATTACCGATGCCGAAACACGACTCGGATTACCGGGCGTACAGATGACCTTTATGCTGAACGGCATCACCGTGCTCGAAAAAACCACCGGCGATCTAGGCGGTACAAAGATCAAATCCATCGACCCCGGCATATATACTGTTAACCTCTCCAAACCAACCTACGTAAACCAAACCATCACCGTCAGCATTCCCGGCGACGACCTGATAACCGTAACCGCCGCCATGGTAAAAGAAACCACAGTAAAAGAAAGTAGATAAACAACAACTGCTGACACGATAACCTGCACCAAGAGAGAGTTGAAGAGTATTCGACTCTCTTTTGATGTTTCGTCGTTTCGACTCCGCTCAACGACCATTGCTCCCTGAGCGAAGCCGAAGGGAGATTGTCGAAAGGTAGTCGAAACGAAATAATTTAATAAAATAGTACGGAGTTAAAAGAGGATTGTGTAACTTTGGACTTTTAAAAAAATCATTATCACAATTAGGCTATGAAAGGATATATGTACATACTAAGTTGTGCTAATGGGCAATATTATACCGGCAGCACAAATGATCTTGAAAGAAGATTGGCACAGCACCAAATGGGTGAAGGTGCAAACTTCACCAAAAAGCATTTGCCTGTAAGGTTGATTTACTTTGAAGAATTTCAGCTAGTGAGTGATGCTTTCTACAGAGAGAAACAAGTACAAGGATGGAGCAGAGCTAAGAAGGAAGCCCTGATAAATGGAGAAAGAAATAAATTGCATGAATTGGCAGAGTGCAAAAACGGGTCTTCGGCTACGCTCAGACACCACTCGAAGACCGATGACCACTGAGCTCGTCGAAGTGTAGTTTCGGCTTCGCTCAACGGACAGCTTGAAGACCGATGGACACTGAGCGAAGTCGAGGTGTCGCTTCGACTACGCTCAGCGAACGGAAAGACTCGATAGCACGATGGTTGAGCGTAGTCGAAACCAAATATTTAAGAGAGTAAGATTGCTCCCTGAGCTGATCCTTGAGCCTGCCGAAAGGTAGCCGAAGGGAGATTGTCGAAAGGAAGTCGAAAGAAAATAATCTAAACAAATAGTACCAGAGTTAAAAAAGGATTGTGTAACTTTGGGGCTGAAAAAACAAAACACTATGGAGCTAAAAATTCTCAAACCTCGCCTATCGTTAAACAAAGCTTTTCTGAAAGTAAAGCCAAACAGGCCTGAAATAGAGAAATTTAAAAAGAATTTGATTGGTCTGATAGCCACTATCGATGAGTTTGAATCGGAGGAATTCCATAAAAACGAAGTGTCTAAGTTTCTTCAAAATACCTATTATGGCGGAAGTCACTACATAAACACCAAAGACCGTAAGGATTTGGTGATACACAACGGAACTGCTACAAGTAGTACGGTAGGTGTAATTATTGAAGCTAAGAAGCCCACCAATAAAGGTGAAATGCTACGACCCGACAACATCAATACAAAAGCTTTTCAAGAGCTGGTGCTGTATTACCTGCGCGAACGAATTACCCATAAAAACCTAGAACTAAAACACCTGATTGCCACCAATATTTACGAGTGGTATATTTTCGATGCACAGTTGTTCGAAAAGATATTTGCCCAAAACAAACCGCTGGTAAAAAAGTTTATCGACTTTGAAGAAGGACGTGCCGGTGGCAATAAAACCGACTTTTTCTATTCCGAAATTGCAGCTCCTGCCATTGCTGCGTTGACTCACGAAATAGCCTTTACGCATTTCGATATACGCGATTACGAAAAACCATTGCGCAACAACAATCCAAAGGATGATAATTTGCTCATTGCGCTGTTTAAATTGCTCTCGCCGGAACATTTGCTCAAACTGCCTTTTGCCAATGACAGTAACAGCCTCGATAAAGTATTCTACACCGAACTACTCCACATTATCGGGCTTACCGAAACCAAAGAGGGCGGTAAAAAACTGATTCAACGCAAAGAAAAAGGGCAACGCAATGCAGGTTCGCTGATAGAAAGTGCCATTGTGCAACTGGATAACCTGGAAAAAATGTCCAGACTGGAGAAGCCCTCACAATTTGGCGATACTCCCGATGAACGTCTCTTTAATGTAGCGTTGGAACTATCCATTACTTGGATTAACCGTATTCTGTTTCTGAAGTTGCTGGAAGCACAACTCATCAAATACCACAAAGGAGATAAAGCATACGCTTTTTTGAATACCGACAAAGTAAAAGGTTTTGACGACCTCAACACCCTCTTTTTTCAGGTGCTGGCTAAGAGAACCGACGAGCGTAACGACGAAGTAAAACAACTGTTTGCCAATGTGCCGTATCTGAACAGTTCGTTGTTCGAAGCCACCGATATTGAGCATGCCTGCCTGTTTATCAGTCAGCTAAAGGACGGTAAGCTGCCTGTGCTGTCCAATTCTGTGATGAAAGATAAGTCAGGCAAAAAGCGAACCGGTGAACTGTTGGCTATAGAATATATTTTTGAATTTCTGAATGCCTACGACTTTAGCAGTGAGGGCAGCGAGGAAATTCAGGAAGACAACAAACGCCTGATAAATGCTTCGGTGCTGGGGCTGATTTTCGAAAAGATAAACGGTTACAAAGACGGCTCGTTTTTTACGCCCGGCTTTATAACCATGTATATGTGCCGTGAAACCATACGCCGTGCGGTGCTGCAAAAATTCAACGAAACAAAGGGTTGGAACTGTGCCGACCTGCATGAACTGTACGACCGAATAGAAGACCGCCATGATGCCAATGTCACTATCAACAGTCTAAAACTGTGTGACCCAGCCGTGGGTTCAGGGCATTTTCTGGTGTCGGCACTCAACGAGATAATAGCCATAAAAAGCGAACTCCGCATACTATCTGACCGCGATGGCAAACGCCTGAAAGAATATAGCTTAGTGGTGGAAAATGATGAACTGATAGTGACCGACGAGGATGGCAAGCTGTTTGAATACAACCCCACCAACCACGAAAGCCAGCGCGTACAGGAAACGCTGTTTCACGAAAAGCAGACAATCATTGAAAATTGCCTGTTTGGTGTAGATTTGAACCCTAATTCGGTAAAAATATGCCGCCTGCGGTTGTGGATAGAATTATTGAAAAATGCGTATTATCGCTCAACCAATAGTGAGGGCTTGACTCAAAGTCAAACTCTCACTAACAACAGGGAACTGGAAACCCTGCCCAATATCGATATAAACATAAAATGCGGAAATTCATTGATTAGCCGGTATGCATTGGATGCCGACATTAAAAAAGCATTGAAACATAGCAAATGGACTATCGACAGTTACCGACTGGCGGTAATGACCTACCGCAACGCCAGCAGCAAGGACGAAAAACGGGCAATGGAAAGGCTTATCAAGGAGATTAAAGGCGATTTTGAAAGCGAGATAGCACAAAACGACAGTCGATTTCTGAGTCTGAATAAACTGAATGGTGAATTGTATAAGCTCTCTAACCAAACGCAGCTGTTTGAGCTGTCGAAATCGGAGAAGACTAAATTCAACAAAACCGTACAGGAAATAACCACCAAAATAGACAAGCTTGAAACCGAACTGGACGCCATACGCAATAATAAAATCTACGAAAACGCCTTCGAATGGCGTTTCGAGTTCCCCGAAGTACTAAACGACGAGGGTGATTTTGTGGGATTTGATGTGGTGATTGGGAATCCGCCGTATATACGGCAAGAGGAATTTTCAGAAATCAAACCTTATTTAAAACAACATTATAAAGTATATAATTCAATATCTGACTTGTTGACCTATTTTGTTGAATTAGGGTTTGACATACTAAAATCAAAAGGAACTTTTCAATTTATTATTTCAAATAAGTTTACTCGGGCAAACTATGGAAGTCAATTGAGGAGCTTTCTTTCAGAAAAAACACAAATAACGCATTTTATAGATTTTAGTGGAGTACCTGTTTTTGATGAAGCAACTGTAGATGCAGTTATTGTTGGTTTTATTAAGTTCAAGAATAAAGAAACAGATCTCACCTATGCAAATATTATGAAAAACAATTTTGATTTAAATGATTTTACAAATTATTTAAACCGAAATAAATTACTTTACTCACAACATAATCTAAATAACAATACATGGGCATTTGAAAAGGATGAAGTACTTAAAATAAAACAAAAAGTAGAAGCACAAGGCGTTCCTCTAAAAAATTGGGATATAACTATTAATTATGGAATAAAAACAGGATTAAATGATGCTTTTGTTATTGATCAAACAATTAAGGATGAATTAATTAAAAGTAACTATAATAGCTTAGAGATTATAAAACCTCTTCTGAGAGGAAGAGATTTGCATAAATGGATAGCTGAATATCAAGGATTATATTTGATTTCAACGTTTCCAAGTAAAAACTACAATATTGAGAATTTCACCGCAGTTTGTAATTTTCTAAAATCTTTTGGAAGCAAAATAGAGCAAAGCGGAGAAAAAGGAGCAAGAAAAAAAACTTCGAACAAGTGGTTTGAGACACAAGATAATATTGCATATTGGCGGGATTTTGAAAAACCGAAGATTATCTATCCGAACATGACAAAATTTTTGCCTTTTGTAATAGACATAAATGAACATTATTATCATAATGATAAATCATTTCATATAGTAACTAATCGGATTTATTGGCTTGGTGCATTTTTAAATTCAACCCTCTTTAAGTATTGTTTCAAAGACAATTTTGCAGAATTAATGGGTGGAACTAGAGAATTACGGAAAGTGTTTTTTGAACCAATACCTGTAATGCAAATAACGGAAGAACAAGAAAAGCCATTCGAAAAATTAATTCAAGAAATACTAGATTTAAAGAAATTAAATACGACTGCCGACACCAGCACCCTCGAATCCGAAATAGATCAGTTGATTTATCAGCTGTATGGGTTGACGGAAGAGGAGATACGGATAGTGGAGGGGGGGAAATAAAAGAAAAAACCTGGAATCCCCTCCGCTTCGCTCGTCCCCTTTGAAAAAAAGGGGACAATTACTGGGTGCTGGGCTATTTACATTTAATTATCCGATTAATATTATAGAGCTTAAATTTATTCTAATCTGATATTTTGCACAAACGTTCGAGCTTAGTAATTCTTCCCTTTTTTAAAGGGAAGTACCCGCAGGGGGAAGGGATTGAATTATATTTTTATAAAACACACATGCCCACACAACTCAACAATCGCCCAGAAATGTTGCCATTCCGGCGCAAGCTTCGTAAGCACATGACTGCCGCTGAAGTCGCATTGTGGGTTATGATTAAGGACAGACAGTTGGTGGGTGAACGGTTTCGCAGGCAATTCAGCGTTGGGCATTATATTCTCGATTTCTATTGCCCTAAATACAAACTAGCCATAGAGCTTGATGGCGAAATTCACAAATCACAAAAAGAATATGATGAAAACCGGACTGCGGAACTAGAAAGATTTGATTTAAAAGTGATACGATTTACGAATGATGAAGTATTCAAGGACATCGAAAGAGTAATTGAAGAGATAAAAAGACATATAAATACCGCCCTTTAAAAAAGAAAATATAATACCGCCCCAAACCCCTAAAGGGGCTTAAAGAGTGGTTGCGAAGATTCAAATACCGCCCCTAAATCCCCTGAAGGGGACTTGAAGAGTGGTGTCCGAGATGATTCTCGATGAAGCGAAGTTATAGGAGACGAAACTAATCTCACATCCCCTTCAGAGCTTGTCCGACTGCCGGCGGAGGCTTGGGGCGGATTAGGAAACGCTAATATCGATATAAATACTGTATCTGGTAATTTGAGGAATGATAACTTTACGGAAAATAAAACAAATAATATAACAAGAATATGGAGTCGGAAATTTCAAATTTGACGTTAGACAAATTGTACGAATTCGAACCTTTGAGCAAGGAAACATTAATGTTCTGTCAGGGTTATCATTTAGATGACATTAAATCAATTGTGCAATTTTATCATATCAATGGAGAGCTGATAAATCAGATGAAATATATTCATCCTGATCAGGCAAAGCCCGGTACCGAATTGAAAAAGGTGTATCAAAAGTATAATCTGTTGATCGAACCATACGCTATTCCATTAAAAAACAGAAAAGATATTTTATTTGTCAGCTTAACAGAACTGATGCATAGAGAAAATCTTCCGGAATGGTTAATGAACAGATGTTGTAGTTGTGGTTTATATAATCTTTATTCAATATTAAAATATTACAGAACAGAAAAAGATTTTCTGGGATTGAGGCTTTGTGGTGCTAAAATGAATGGACAATTAATTGAATTATGCCAAAGATTCGATGACTTAGAGATAGAATCGGTTATTGATACGGTGGAAAAAGCCTTTAAGTCGGTTCAGAAGCTAAATGAATCATTGTCGGTAACACAAGCTCTGGCTCTCGATAACTTCGCTACAATTGAAACTGAAAAATTGTCATACAGTAAACAGAGATATCTCCGAAGACTTCTGAATTGTGAGTATAAGAAACCTGATTTAAAGGCTATCTTATTTTTCGATGACGAACAGATAAACTCAATCTTTAAAATTAATAACTTGGCAGCAGCCGAATTGATTAAATTAAGAGATCAATTAAAAGAGTTTGTTGATTTAATTTCAGTTCGAAAAATGGATGAAAATCAGTATTTCAATCTGCTGAAAATCATGTTGCCAGAAAGTGCTTCATTGAATTATGATCAAAAAGTCCTTGTATCCGGGTTTGATTTTAGCAAAGGATTCCCAATATTTAAAACAATTGATTACCTAATTGAAAATAAGCTGATATGGCGCAAAGTAGATGACATTATCTTTAGAAATAATAAAGAATTTTATACGGATGTGCATTTGCATAACACAGCAGAGATTGCTGCTAAGCTGTCAAAAACCAAGTCATTTATTAGCGACAGAAGGTATCATTTATTTAGCAAACTGGATAAAGTCTTTTCATTCCTGAAATACGTAGATAGATCTGTATTTAATTTATACAATTTTGATGAGAGTAATAATCTCATTTTTGTGGATGATAAACTTGTAAATGAAATCAACAATACAGAAGGAACACACTTTACCGCACTGTTTATCACGAAAATATTTTCCACCATTTATTCAGATAGTTATCAGTTAATAGGAGGGAATGTGCGTTATCGTTATTGCATGGAAAACGAACGTACTAATTGCTATTTAGCTTCACGGAGGCAAGTCAAAGGAATGGACATCTACCGGTTCGCAGATCATATTGCGCGTCCAATTTCAAGAACGGTATTAAAAACCTATACTTTCTCATTGGAGGATAAACTAAAATCATATACTAATGCGGGGGATACTCCTGACAAAGATTTGTTAGATGCTATTACATTTATTCTAAGGAATGAGTTTGGTTTAAAGCTGGATAAAAATTATAAGACAAGAATAAAAAAGAACACGAGCATATCAATAAAAGAAGCCGTGTCTGAGGTGTCAAATCTTTATACCCATTCGTTTGATATAGAACAAATCTGCGAGCAGATGTATGAAAGATACCAATATCAAAAGTCGGAAGAAAATAGAAACGTAATAATTAAGTATCTGGATAAAAACCCACTATTAATGAGTTATATAAATGTCCAAACAGGATGTAAGGAATGGATGAAAAAAATCGTGGTCTAGTGGATATACAGTATAGTTGAAAAATGAAGGTTTTGTGCTTGTGAAAAATTCTTGACAAGCCGTTACAAACGAGGGGAAGAGAGAAAGTAAAAATTAAACTAAAACAAAAAAACAATATTATGGCTTTAAATTTCAAGATGGATGATAACAATGTCCAATCAAGTTTTTCAACTATCGCTTCGGAGATAATGAATAAATGGGTACTTAAGGCCGGCGATAGCTCCTATCGAATCTGCGAACTGGAATTCTATTATAAAAGCAAGTCGCATCAAGATCCGTATATACACGGACATGATCTACAAAAAGAAATGGGGAAATGGTATTTCCACGGTTCAGGATTGGATATGACATTCGGCAGTGAAAAATGTCCGGGAAGTATCCTTATCCGCGCCATTTATAATCTGGATGAACCAAACAACTATATCTACGGACCCGTAAAAACAGTGACGGAGTTATTCGCGAATCTCCCTGATATTTATAGCGGAGATTTCTCATTGCGATTAGAGGCGGATGATAAAGGATTGATCAAGAAAGAAGATAAACGCATCTTTGATGCTCCACGCGTAGGTTTAAATCCTGACAAAGATTTAAACGGATCGTTCTGTCTGAAAAAGTACCGCTTCTTTGTAATGCCCAGCGAACAACATGTAGGAATAGAGAATGCGTTGAGAGGTTCGAAACTAAGCAATAAAGAAGTAAATGAAATTTTGGGCTATGATATAAAGGGGTGATTGGAATACGTCGGATAATTAGTTACAAAAAGATTATCCCTAAGAATATATTGTAACACAAGGAGGATAGCTCTGTATGCTGCCCTTACAGGGCGCTAGTAGCCATTCGGCATTTATACCCAGGGCGTTGCCCATGGGTTGATGATATACTAGGCCTTCAGCCTGAGGGAAGATGTTCCCTATCGAAGTACATAGGGTAGTGATATAAGAGAAGCCTTTAGACAAAGGTGATGTGTGTATTACGCCACGAAGTGGCAACATATCATTAACCCAACGGCAGCGCCTTGGGGTAGGAAAAGAGAAAAAACCTATAACCCAAGTAGGTATGTACTCGCAACGAAGTGGCAATATATCATCAACCTCATAGCTCTGTATGCTGCCCTTACAGGGCGCAAGAAGCCATTCGGCTTTTATACCCAGGGCGTTGCCCATGGGTTGATGATATACTAGGCTTTCAGCCTGAGGAGATATACACCAAGATGATGCACATCGGTATTTCCAGACGTGTATATTAGGGCAAAGCCTGTGAGTTGGTTATATATCAGGATGTCATCCTGTAAAGATGTTCGAGAGCAGGTGTCTTGTGCGCCACGAAGTGGCAACATATCATCAACCCAACGGCAACGCCTTGGGGTACACAAGATAGATAAGTACACGCCACGAAGTGGCAACATATCATCAACCTCATAGCTCTGTATACTGCCCTTACAGGGCGCAAGAAGCCATTCGGCTTTAATACCCAGGGCGATGCCCATGGGTTGATGATATGTTAGGCTTTCAGCCTGAGGAGATATTCGAGAGTATAGAAGTATTACGCCACGAAGTGGCAACATATTATCAACCCAATGGCAACGCCTTGGGGTATGAAAAGAGAAAAACACCCAGCGCCCTGAAAGGGCAGCATAAAAACAGTATACTATGTCACAATCTTTATCAAAACTCTACACTCACATCGTATTTCATACCAAATACAATCAAGATGTGATAAAAGCAGATATCGAAAAGGAATTATTTGCTTATTTAGGAGGTATTCTCAAAGAGAATAAGTCAGTGCCAATTGCAATAAACGGCATAGAGAATCACGTACATATCTTATGTATCATATCTAAGAATATAGCACTGGCTGATCTATTAGAAGAGCTGAAACGAAACAGCAGTCGGTGGATAAAGACGAAAGGAGTTGAATACAGTGATTTTGCATGGCAAGGTGGTTATGGTGGTTTCTCGGTAAGCCAGAGTAAAGTGGAGGTTGTAAAACGATATATTGAAAACCAAAAGGATCATCACAAAACTGAAACAGTCAAAGAGGAATATTTACGATTTCTTAAAGAGTATGGTATCGACTATAATGAAGATTATCTTTGGACAGAGTAATCGGAACGCAGCTGATAAGGAAGATAGTTATGTATACTGCCCCTACAGGGCACAAGAGACCATTCGGCTTTAATTCCCAGTCAGGAAACCTTCGAATAATAAGAACAATATCATTATAGATGCCTATGGGATACATTTCATGCTTCAGTAAAATAGTGTGCTTTCTGTGTTTAGTGGGCTGTAGGCCGCAGGAGCCTACGGGAAAAAGGATAAATAGCAATGTCTCCGAAGAAAAAAGATAACCATCGCAAATAATAATTTAAAACAAAACAGTATGAAAAAACTTGCATTATTATTTCTCATTGTATTCAGTGCCTCGCTTTGCGCTCAGGACACCGGCATCAAGTTCAGTAAGGACAGTTTGTTATCGGACGCATTGGCACAGTCCAAAAAAGAAGGTAAATTGGTGTTTATAGATTGTTACACCACCTGGTGTGGCCCTTGTAAACACCTCGCTAAAGATATATTTACTCAGAAAGAAGTAGGTGATTTCTATAACAGTCACTTTATCAATCTTTCGTTTGATATGGAAAAAGGCGAGGGAATAAAAATCCGAACAAAATACGCTGTGAAGGCCTATCCTACCCTGTTATTTTTAAATTCCGAAGGCGAAACGGTGCACATAGGAATGGGTTCTATGCCTGCTAACGTTTTTATCGAGCTAGGTAAAACAGCACTGGATGATACCCGAAACTTGCTAGCAGTATCTAAGAAAATGAAAGCCGGAGACAAAAGCCTCCAAACATTAGTGCTTTATTTGGGAGCCAATCATTATGCTGCCGATGCTGATTCGCTGGTAGCAGAATATCTTAAAACAGCTACTGATGAAGAAAAGCTATCGCAAGATGCATGGAATATATTATTCAAAAATTATATCAACGATATAGACAATGATCAGTTCCAATATGTTCTAAAACATCGCTCGGCTTACGAACAGAAATTTGGGAAAAAAGAAGTTGATAACAAGATAATAAACGGATTTGCGTACTATCAACAGAAATACAAAGCGGATCCTGAGAAAGCAGCATCTGTAAAATCAATTGACCCTGTATTGTATTCGAAGTTTTTAGTAATGAATGACTTTATAGTAGCCACTTATGAGCAATACTCCAACAAAACTGACAAAGGGAAATGGGACGATTACATTGCTAAAGCAAAACCCTATGTTGCGTTAGACAATGTACAACCTATGGCTATAAATGAAATCTGCTGGAATATCTATGAAAACTACCACACCTTTAATGATACGCCCACATTGAAACTAGCCAAAGAATGGGAGGAAAAAGCGCACAAAGCTCTACCGGATAATCATCCGATAAATGATACCTATGCACATATATTATTCGATCTGGGTTTTGTGAAAGAAGCTATTGAACACGAAGCATTAGCCATAAAAGTAGCCACCGAAGAAAAGAGTGACAAGGATTTGAAGTTTTATAATGATGAAATAGAAAGATTCAAAAAGGTAAAATAGAATGGAGTATAGGGGGGGCAGTTTTAAGTCGTTTTCTCTCTCTTTCCCGTTTGCAATAATATGAAAACAGACCCAAATAGATAGTGAAGATAAAAAACTTTTTGAAGCATCAGGCGTTGGTTTAAGTAAACAAAGTATTGAATGCTCTATTTTTACCGTTATGGGAGAAATATGTTTATTTCAATTACATTGTTCAATGCCGTACAAAGAACAGATTAGTAAAGAAACACTATATTTGAGGATTCTTATTTGAGTGAAACGGAAATAAAAAAATTCTTAGTTATAAAATTCAACATTATGATTACAGACAAAGACACAAACACGATTTATTTTTCGGAAAAGCTAAAAGAGCAATTCCCGGAAGTTGCCGCTGAGATATATGCCACCCTTGATCAATTGGGTGCTGATTGTCGGTTTTTGCCCGGCACAAAAGATATCTGGGCAAGAGATTATATGCCCGTACAGGTCAACGAGCATAAATTCATTCAATACAGTTTTCACCCTGACTATCTCCAAAAGTTTGAAAATATAAAATCGGATCCGGAAAGTATCTGCACCTATCTTAACTTGAAAACGGTGAAGTCGGACATTGTTCTCGATGGTGGCAATGTTATCAAATCGGACAATTGCGTGATCATGACCGATAAAATTATTCTTGAAAATATACAGAAATATAGCAAAGAGCAATTATTGACACAACTAAAAGACCTGTTTGAAGTAGATAAAATAGTATTGATACCCTGGGATAGAGGTGAAAGATACGGTCATGCCGACGGCATGGTTCGGTTTATTGATAATGAAACTGTGTTGTTACAGGGGTATTATAAAACACGTAAAGAACTTTTTGAAGATGGGTTCCTAAAGTATCTTTTGGGTGCTTTGAAAGAGAATAATCTTAAATATGAATTTCTAAATATCGATTATCCCGAAAAGATAAACGCTAAGTTTGCCTATCTTAATTATCTGCAAACAAAAGATTTCATTCTGTTGCCTTCATTGGGTATAGAAAAAGATGATGAAGATTTGCAGAAAGAAATTGAGAAATACTTTCCCGCTTATAAAGGGCACATTCGAAAGGTCAAGATGAATAGCATTATAGCCAAAGGTGGCGCGATAAACTGTATATCATGGACGAAAATGGAATGAAGGAGATGATTCATTTCAATATTTTTTGATTCTAAACCTATAAGATGTATGCCATTTTTAAAAGTCTACATCCATTTGTATGGAGCACAAAAAACAGAGAGCCGTTTCTTGAAACAAAAGAAATCATGGACAAAGTTTGGTTTCATATCAAAGATAATGCCCAAAAGAAAGGCATTTTTATTGATTTTGTAAATGGCTATTCACAACATTGCCATTGCCTCGTTTCATTAGGTATTGATCAAACTATTCAGAAAACAATACAAATGATAAAAGGTGAATCTTCTTTTTGGATAAACAAAGAAGGGCTCACAAAATATAAATTTGAATGGCAGGATGAATATTATGCCGTTTCAGTTTCCGAATCGATGATTGAGAAAGTTCGTAATTACATTAAAAATCAGGAGCTGCATCATAGTACACATTCTTATGTTGACGAAATTGACAATCTGATTAGCAAACATGGATTTCATAAATTTGATGGTAAATAAATCGGGATTATTCAATAGGATTGGGCTTTAGCCCATTCTCTCGGAATAAGATTGAAGGGTATTGGCTTTAGCCAAATGATTAACCAAACATAATTACTTGGTATAATAATTTGGCTAAAGCCAATAAGACATATCATCCTTCTCCCTCCAGCTAAAGCTGGAGACAATTGAAAAGAAGAAGCGATTAATAAAATAACATATAAATTGCTGATGAACCTATTTGTTCTACTTTTGCGAATATAAATCATACATCACCACATGAAAAGAATACTATCAGGTGTCTGCACGCTTCTAATGGCAGCAGGTTTGAATACTTATGCTCAACAGGCTGCTCCAAAACTAACTCCCAAAGTAACTGTAACTACAAATGAAAAAACACCCAACTCGCAATGGCAGGGCAAACGAGTGGCGTATCTGGGAGATTCGATGACCGACAAGCGTCGTGTGGGCACTGCCTGTGTGTATTGGGAATATCTAAGTGAATTACTTGGGATAGAACCCTCGGTGTACGGTATTAGCGGAAATCAGTGGGATGGTATTTACAAGCAAGCCATGAAACTGCACGAAGAAAAAGGAACAGAGGTAGATGCGATATTTATCTTTGCCGGTACGAACGACTATAATCACAACATTCCAATAGGTGAGTTTTTCACCGAGACAACAAAGCATACTAACTATAACGGTACTCCCGTAACGCGTAAGTACCGCACTCCAATATTCAACGACAGCACCTTTTGCGGACGTATAAATAAAGTTATGTCGTACCTGAAAAACAATTACCCGCAACAACAAATCGTTATATTGACCCCTATCCATCGGGGTTTTGCTCAGTTTAGCGACAAAAATGTGCAACCCGACGAGAATTACGCCAACGCACAGGGCTTGTACGTGGATACTTACATTGACGTGTTGAAACAAGCGGCTTCCTATTGGGCAGTTCCTATTATCGACCTCTACTCCACCAGCGGATTGTTTCCAATGGCTGATGCACAGGCGCAATACTTCCACGACAAAGACACAGATCGACTGCACCCAAACTCTCTGGGCGATTATCGTCTGGCTAAAACCATTCAATACCAGTTATTGTCCTTGCCATCGGGCTTTGTGGGGAAATAATAAGGTGGAAAGAATAGAATCACGAAATAGTAACAGTCGGCAGGAATGAGAATCCTTAAAGATCAAATATATCTAATTTCGAAATCATGAAAGTATTATTTATTGGTGGTACAGGCGTTTTAAGTTCGGCATGTTCGGAGTTAGCTATCTCTCGGGGAATGGATCTGTATCACCTCAACCGTGGTATAAGTGCAAATATCCGCAATGTGAAAGGGGCAAAAACCATCATTGCCGACATAAGGGATGTAGAAGCAACACGAAAAGCAATTGAGAACTACCATTTTGATGTGGTAGTTGATTTCATAGCCTTTGAGCCTACACATATCGAAACCGACGTTGAACTGTTTAGCGGAAAAACCGATCATTTTATCTTTATAAGTTCAGCATCCGCCTACCAAATACCCGAAACACTTCCGGTTACTGAAGAGACTCCTTTGGACAATCCGTTTTGGGAATACTCCCGAAAAAAGATTGCCAGTGAGGAGGTGCTCAGAGCAGCTTATGCGAAAACCGGCTTCCCATATACTATCGTAAGGCCGTCGCACACCTACGACAAAACAAAAATCCCTGCAGTAGGTGGATATACCGTTCTACATCGAATGTTGCAGGGCTTGCCGGTAGTGCTGCATGGTGATGGTACTTCCATTTGGACATTGACGTACAACAAGGATTTTGCCGTTGGATTGGTAGGTTTATTTGGAAACCGCAACGCTATAAATGAAGCTTTTCATATAACTTCCAACGAATGGCTCACATGGAATCAAATATACGGGATACTCGCTGCCGAACTACATGTAAAGCCTACTATCATTCATATTCCATCGGAAGTAATTGTGTTATATAACAAAGAAATTGGTGATGGATTATTGGGCGATAAAGCGCACAGCATGCTGTTTGATAATTCGAAAATCAAAAGATTTGTCCCTGATTTCAATCCTCAGGTAAAGTTCAAGGAAGGAGCTAAAGAAGTCATAAAATGGTATAAAGAAAACACCATAAACGAGGAAGTGAATAAAGATATCAATGAGTTTATGGATAGAATTATCGCTGATTATACGATAAAAATTCATTGATCGTTGAAAAAAAGAAAAGTCCCATCTCTACCAAAAAAAGGCGTGATTACAACATAATATTGCTCAAAACACCGGAATATAAAAACACTCATCTATACCCATTTTCTGTGGGATTTTCTATTACTTTGCAAAACCGTTTTGTAGACCTTATCAGGTCGGCTTTAAGAAAGCATTTACTCATAAATATTTGGCAACATGAAAAACAATACTCAGATAAAATGTCCCAATTGTGGCACATCGATAGACGTACAAGATATTTTGGCACATCAACTGGAAGATGAGATTAAACAAAAATATCAAATACAACTAGCCGAAGAAAAGAAGAAATACGATTCGGAGTTGGATAGTTTGAATAAGGCTAAAGAACAATTTGAGCAAAAAAAGAAGCAAGAAAACGAGCTTTTTCAGGATCGGTTGGAGAAACAACTCAAAGAAGACAGAAAAGGAATAGAAGAAAAATTGAAAGTGAAGTTTCAGGAAGAACAGTTGGAACAATTCAATGCCTTGCAAAAAGAGCTGAACGAGAAATCGGAGCAGGTAAAAGAACTCAACCGCACCAAAGCTGAAATTGAAAAGCTAAAGCGCGAAAAATCGGAATTGAAAGAGGTGGCCGAAGCCGAAGCTCAAAAAAACCTGAACGAAACGCTGATAGCTGAAAAAGAAAGAATCAGAAAACAAGAAGAAGATAAAAACGAGTTGCGCTTCAAAGAACTCAACAAACAACTGGAAGATCAAAAACGGTTGACCGAAGAAATGAAGCGCAAACAAGAGCAAGGTTCCATGCAATTGCAGGGCGAAGTGCAGGAACTGGCCATCGAAGAATGGCTGGCTGCGCAGTTTCCGCTCGACTCGATAGAGGAGATTAAAAAAGGGGCACGCGGAGGAGATTGCCTTCAGGTGGTGAATACCCGAACGGTTCAAAATTGCGGAACTATTTACTACGAAAGCAAGCGTACCAAGGACTTTCAACCCAGCTGGATAGAAAAGTTCAAAGCAGATATTCGCGAAAAAGGTGCGAATATTGGCGTATTGGTAACCGAAGTGATGCCGTCGGAAATGAGTAGAATGGGACTAAAAGACGGTATTTGGATTTGCAACTACGATGAGTTCAAAGGACTCTGTTCGGTATTGCGCGAATCCATCATACAAATCAGCATGGCCATCAGCTCTCAGGACAATAAAGGCGACAAAATGCACATGCTCTACGACTATCTGACCGGTAATACCTTCCGCCTACAGGTAGAAGCAATTGTTGAAGGATTTACACAGATGAAGGTAGATCTGGAAAGCGAAAAGCGTGCCATGCAGAGTATTTGGAAAAAACGCGAAAAGCAAATTGAAAAGGTAACCATCAACACCATCGACATGCATAGCTCAATAAAAGGCATAGCCGGTAATGCTATTCAATCGGTAAAACTATTGGAACTAGCCGAAGCCGAAATTGATGCTGACGAACTGAATTCGTAAAGGGAAAAAGTATAACTACTTCCTCATAATCAGCAGGTTTTTGAACAAAGTTGGGAATAAAGGGTTACATTTGTAAAACTCATTCAAATAACCCCAACAATGAAAAAGCAAATCGTACTACTTGTTGCCTTTATCTGCGGTATCTATTCAGGTAAAGCATTTTCGCAACCGGCTGTAGGCCAAACAGCACCAACACTTCCCAGCCTGAAAATAATTGACAACAACTTTCCAAACAGGGAAAATAAATACCTGTATCTGGATTTTTGGACAACTTCTTGCGCGCCGGAAGTTCGATCCTTGGATCATCTCAACTCTTTGGCACTACGATTCAAACCAAGAGTAGTATTTCTGGCTGTTACCGACGAGAATGAACAACAAGTCCGGTCACTGCTGCAAACCAAACAATGGAACTATTTATACGTTGGATTGGACGAAGATCAAATCTACCATAAGAAATTCTCGGTGGAAGAACCTCCTGTATTTTATCTCATCTCCCCCGAGAATGTAATTCTGACCAGTGGTAATTCTGCAGAGCTAATGGATTACAAACTTGATTCTATCATCAACAAAAATGATTCGCTAAGGCTAAATATACCATCAAAATATGTTGCTCCAAGTGGTAAATATAAAATGATCGTACGCCCTTCTGCTAAGAATAAGAAATAATCAATTACTTTTGTAGAACTGACTTAGAATAAATAAATTAAATATAGAACAATGAAAATTGAAAAGATCTCCTGGCATGGAGTTGATGCTGTTTTGTTAGAGACAAATGTATATGAGGCTATTTTGGTACCTTCGATTGGTGCTAATTTGGTAAAGCTTTATAATAAAGTTCTGAAAATAGATATTCTAAGAACTCCCACTGAAGACGAAGTAGGAACATTCCTTCTCAGACCACAGATATTCGGTGTACCACTGCTTTTTCCGCCTAACCGCATTGAGGATGGCACCTATACCTATGCCGGAAAAAAATACCAATTTCCAATCACTATCCCTGCACAAAACAATTATCATCACGGTGTTATCAAGTCGCAGGACTTTACAATTACCCGTACCCGTTTTTCGTCGGACGCTGTAGAGGTGGAAGCTACTTTTCACTCCAACAGAATCAATGATGCTATTTATAAAAATTTTCCTCATGATTTTGTGTGCAAGATTAGAATTATTCTTACAGATAATGAACTGACACATATCGTATCGTTTAATAATCTGGGAAGAGAACCAATGCCTTTAGGTGTTGGATACCACACTCCTATTCGCCTACCTTTCTCAGAAAACACGGCAAAATCGGATTATAAACTGCGGTTATCGGTAGGTAAACGTTGGGAATTGTCAGATCGTGGCTTACCAACAGGTGTGTTATTAGACCTGACAGAAGAAGAAATGCAATTAAGAAACGAAGGAATGACCGTTACCGGAAAACCAATAGAGTTGGCATTAACCGACGATGCGTTGACTGTGAGTGGAAGACCATATCATGGAGCAATCCTAACCAATACAAAAAATAAAATTGCCGTATTCTACGAGGTGGATAAAGAATTTAAACACTGGACATTGTGGAATAATGGTGGCGAAGTAGACTGGGTTTGTCCTGAACCGCAAACATGGGCCATCAACGCACCAAACCTTAAACTACCAGCTGAAATTACAGGTATGCAATCAGTAAAAGGAGGTAAAACATGGAGTGCGACCACACGATTTTATGTGAAGTCAACAAGCAAATTATAAGACTTTGGTTCTAAAATCTACAGCGAATGGATTATGAGCGATATTGTCTCATAATCCATTCATTATAGAATGACTAATTATCCTGAAATATTTAGTGGTTTTAAAGGGCTATCAGGGTTAAATCCACTATTTTCTGAGAATTAATTTCTACTTTTGTAGTCAAAACAAAAAATTATACGATTATGAATCCGTACAAAAACCTACGAATTGCCGTTTGCAACGACCATGCAGGTTATGATCTTAAACTTAAAGTGATTGAATATCTTGAGGGCGAAGGTGCAGTTGCTGTAAAAGACTTTGGCTCACACTCTACCGAAAGTTGCGATTATGCTGATTTTGCTCATCCAATGGCTTCGGCAATTAAACGTGGCGAATATGATTTTGGTGTATCCATCTGTGGTAGTGGCAATGGCATTAGCATGACCCTCAACAAGCACTTAGGTATACGCGCAGCACTTTGCTGGATGCCGGAAATAGCAGCACTTGCCCGTCAGCACAACGATGCGAATATTCTCTCGCTTCCTGCGCGCTTTATCACTGAAGAAGAGGCACTGAACATTATTGAGGTATTTTTCATGTCGAAGTTCGAAGGTGGTAGACACCAACGACGCATTGATAAAATGGATCAGCTTAAATAGACGATAAGGTGCTGGCAATAATTGGTACACTATTGATTTTTACAGATAAAAACAAACACGATCTTTGAACTGTGCCCGGGGAAAGTATATCCGACCTTTTTGGCATTCATCCTTAGACCATAGACCTATAAAATGCAACGAACAGAAATATCAGCTTACGGTGAGTTTGGTTTAATAAAACACCTGACCGAGAAATTTAAAATAGAAAACCCTTCTACTCTGAAAGGTGTGGGCGATGATGCCGCAGTACTCAGTTACGAAAACAAGAAAGTACTCGTTACCACCGACCTGCTTTTGGAAGGCATTCACTTCGATCTGGTATATGTTCCTTTGATGCACCTAGGTTACAAAGCAGCCGTGGTGAATTTTTCCGACATCTACGCTATGAATGGCACTCCGAAACAAATTACCGTTTCTATCGGTGTTTCTAAGCGTTTTTCGGTGGAAGATCTGGAACAACTGTATGCCGGAATTCAACTTGCCTGTACGAAGTATGGAGTGGATCTGATTGGTGGCGATACTTCGGCATCGCTTACCGGATTGGCCATCAGTGTAACCTGTATTGGTGAGGCCGATGAGAACAAAATTGTGTACCGCAACGGTGCAAAAGAAAACGATTTGATTTGTGTTACCGGCAATTTAGGGTCAGCCTATATGGGCTTACAATTGTTGGAACGTGAGAAAGTGGTTTTTGGAGCCAACGATGAAGCACAACCCGATTTTGAGAACCGCGATTACATTCTTCAACGTCAATTGAAACCAGAAGCACGCAAAGACATTATTGAGCTATTGGCCGAAAAAGGGGTGACACCCACTTCGATGATGGACATCTCGGATGGATTATCGTCGGAACTGCTTCATATCTGCACTCAAAGCAATGTGGGTTGCCGCGTTTACGAAGATAAAATTCCAATCAACATTCAAGCGGTTATCATGGCCGAAGAATTGAACATGAGTATTGTAACCGCAGCTTTGAATGGCGGCGAGGACTATGAATTACTGTTCACCGTTTCGCTCGAAGATTACGATAAAATCGTGGGAATGGAAGGCGTTGCCATGGTTGGTCACATCACCAAATCGGCACTAGGACTTCAATTGGTTGGTCGCGAAGGTGATGAGATTGAATTGAGAGCGCAAGGCTGGAACTCGCTAGAAGAGTAGAACTATCTGGAATAGAAAAAAACTATCATATTCAACATTAAGAATAGAAACTGTTGCACATACACAGTTTCTATTCTTGTTTTTACTTGAATTAAAACATTCATCGCTTATGAAATTACTAACTATTATATAGGTTGGTTGTCAACAGGGTACTTCTCTGCACATCTCTATTTAATTAAATGCAAGCTCATTTATTTGACTCGCAATACAATAAGCTCTTTGCCCCGAAGGGGCTAAATGTGAATAACCCCCAGTAAGCGAAGCGTAACTGGGGGATGTTGTAAATAAATAATCCAACATTTAATTTTCAATTCGACAAGTCGAATTGAAAATTAAATGTCAAAATTAATATATCGCTTATGAAAACTAAAATTATCGGTGCATTTATTTTGCTCTACACTTTAGGTGCAAATGCACAATCTATCACTGAAAGCGATTTGAAAGACATTCGCAGTACATTCACCGCAACTCCGGCTACCAAAGCCATTCAGAATGTGCTAACGACGAATGAGAACATCAAGTCACTGGCATTGAATCGCGATTTACAAGGTCAAATCGATCATTATTTCAAATATCGGGTTAGCGTAAAAGGCATTACCGATCAGAAAAGTTCGGGTCGTTGTTGGATGTTTACGTCAATGAACGTGATGCGTCCGTTGGCTATGGAAAAATACGGGTTAGACAAATTCGACTTCTCGCACAATTATTTGTACTTCTGGGATTTGTTTGAAAAATCAAACCTATTTCTGGAAAATATCATTACTACCAGTAAAACTTCTCTCGATGACAGAGCGGTAAATGAGTATTTTAAGACACCGGTAGGCGATGGCGGCGTATGGAATCTGTACTTCAATGCTGCTGAAAAATATGGCGTCGTTCCACAAGATGTGATGCCCGAAACTGCTCATTCGAATAATACCAGTCAATTTGTAAAGATACTCAACGAACGCTTGCGAAAAGGAGGTTATGATTTACGCGAAATGACAACCAATGGCAAGAAAACAAGTGATCTCCGTCAACAAAAGAAAGCTATTCTAGCAGATGTATACCGCATTTTAGCTCTTTGTCTGGGCGAACCACCCACCACCTTCACTTGGCGTTACAAAGACAAAAAAGGCGACGTAAAGGAGTTGAAAAACTATACTCCAAAACAATTCTATAATGATATTAAACCGGAAAATTATACCCCGGAAAATTATATCATGATTATGAACGACCCCACCCGCGAGTATTACAAAATGTACGAGATCCAAAACAACCGTAACACAGTTGAGGGGATTAACTGGACCTATCTGAACCTGCCGACAGAAGATATCAAGAAAGCTGCTTTATCTTCGATTAAAGCTAACGAACCAATGTATGCCTCGTGCGATGTGGGCAAGCAATCCAACAGAGAAACAGGCGTTCTCGATCCTAAAATGTACGATTATGAATCCCTGTTCGGCGTGAAGCTGGAAATGGAAAAGAAAGCACGCATTTTGACGCAACAAAGTGGTTCCACCCACGCCATGACTTTAATTGGCTGCGATGTGGATGAAAATGATAAACCCGTTAAATGGGAATTTGAGAATAGTTGGGGAGAAACTGCCGGAAATAAAGGATATCTGACATTTACCGACTCGTGGTTCAACGAGTATCTTTTCCGTGTAGTCATCGAACGTAAATACCTCGATGCGAAAGCAATTGAAAGCTTGAAACAAAAACCAATTCAATTGCCGGTTTGGGATTATATGAATTAGTTACTAGTCGTTAGTTACTAGTTACAAAAGAAAACGGATTTTACATGAAGTAAAATCCGTTTTCTTTGTTTTAAAACTTATCAGAATCGACATCCACTTCTACATGCTCCACAAATTTATTGCGGGCTCCGGTGTGAAAACGACTCACCTTCTTGTTGATAATGAGTGTGGAAGGAATATTGCGTAATTCTTTGTTCTCTGATACCGACAAAACATTCCAGGCCTGATAGCTGATAAGCATAAAGCTGTACTTATTGAGCAAGGTGCTTGTACTCTTGGTATATCTGATTGACTTTACGGAATGAGGAAATTCTTCTTTCAATCGCTCTATTGCACTACGAATGGCTTCGCTGGTATGAGCCAGTTTATGAATATCCACAATATGAATAATTACTTCTGAATTGTTGCGTAACAATCTTCGCGCATACCGCAGCAAGAACTCATCCGACTCGCTGTGCAACATAACTACAGTGCTTGTAATGGTCGTGAATCCACGATTGACAAACACTCCGACACTACAATTGCTATGTTCGATAAAATAGCGTGTCTTGTCTTTTATCAACGTTCCGGGATAGAAGAACGCTTGCTTTTGTGACATTTTATTGATAAAGCTATTCAGCCAGATATTTTTCCCAAACAGCTTACTCTCTTTGATAAAAGGAATACCTGAAAGGGAAACACCTGCACCCACCAGCAAAAAGTCGAAATTATTGAGATTGGCAGATTTGACAATGCCCAGCTCAATATTATCTGTCACCTTGTACTCAGTAGCAATGGGTGTATTGAGAATAGCAGCTTCGTCCTTTACTCCTTTGAAACTCTCGGTAGAGAATTGTTCACCATAAATAGGGTTAGTATCTGTACCCGGAGTAATATGCAGCACCGTAACCGACAAACTGTTCTTAGTCCCATCAAGTACAGTTTTGGCAACATTGAGTAATGTCTTACCGTTTTCGGGGTTACCCAACGCAATCAAAGCCTTAAAAATACCCTGTGTTTGATGCAGAATATATTCCTCTTCAACATTTTTCTCAGGGAATAGTACATTGATAAGCGATAGTGCCGGCGTGGTCATAAAAGTAGTTACCAGTGCCATTATTACCAACATAACAAAAATAGGAGGAGGCAGAATTCCCATCTCGTAACCAATATTAAGTACAATAAGCTCCATTAGTCCACGTGTATTCATCAACACACCAATAGAAAGACTGTCGTGCCACGATTCGCCCAGAATTTTAGCAGTAAAGGCTCCACCCACAAATTTTCCGGTTACGGCCACCAAAATAAACAAACCGCAAATTGACCACAAATAAGGCGTATTGAGTAAACCGATTTCGGTACGTAAACCGGTAAATACGAAGAAAAGCGGTAAAAGCAATGTTACCGAAACATCCTCTATTTTTTCGATAATCATTTTTCGGAAATTAGGAAGCGGTGGCATAACAACACCGGCCAGAAATGCCCCGAAAAGTGCATGAATACCAATTACCTGTGTTGTAAAGGCAGAAAGGATCAGTATCAACAATAAAAAAGCCACGATACTTTTGTTAAGTACTTCGCTGTTGTGATAGATTTCTCCAATTCGTTTTAAAAAGGGACGAACAAGAAACAACATAAACAACACATAAAGCACTGCAAATAAGATAGTGTAAATTGAACTAACAAAACTACCGGTTTTGGCAATGGCTATTACTGCAGCAAGAATACACCAGGCAGTAACATCATCGATGGCAGCACTGGCAATAGAAACTGTACCCAAATGCGTTTTAGACAATCCCTTTTCCTGAACAATACGTGCCAATACCGGGAAGGCAGTGATACTCATAGATATTCCTATAAATAAAGCGAAGGGCAGGAAAGTGGTTTGTGCTGATGCAAATTCAACGTATACAAAATAAGCCAATAACATTCCCAGAAAGTAAGGTATAATAATGCTGGCATGACTGATTACATAAATCTTCCCCATCTTAACTCTTAATTCACTTATGTTCAGCTCCATACCAATAGTAAACATAAACAAAATAAGCCCTACCTGACTAAGAATATTCAGATTTCCCAGCGACTTAGCCGCAAATAGAAAGTGAAAAGCATGAGGGTAAAAATAGCCCAAAAGCGACGGTCCCAAAACAATACCTGCCAGAATTTCACCAATAACCGTGGGCTGCCCCATTTTGGCAAACAGATAACCAAAAATACGCGAAACGATTAGGATAGAAATAATTTGAAGCAAAAGCATTGCTGCAGGTTCAGCTACATTATTGAGGATAGATATCTTAAACAGATCAAAGTTTCCTGTAGAGGCATCTGCTTTATTAATTATATCATTTTGGGCAATAACACTTTGGGCAGGTTGAAATGCTTTTGCGTTTTGAAAAAGTATATAGGTAAACACAGCAAATAAGCTTAACATTAAACCATAGAAAAGCCAGGTTTTGTAAGGAGATTTATTCATACTACTTATTTTTTAATTCAAAACAAATAATGATATAAGGAGTCTGACCCATCCACTGGAGGTAGAAAGTCTCGCTTTTAGCGGGATAACAAGCAACTTATTTAGAGTACAAAGATAGTGTTTTTTTGACTTTTAAAGTTTTGTATATAAGAATAGTTACCGAAAACTATTGTGTTTTAAAACATTTTTTGGGTATCTGCACTTTATTGTCTATTTTTGTAATTACTATAGGTTTAGAATTTAAAGGAATAAAAAAAATGGAAGTTGGAATTAGTTTTTGGATAGGATTTGTGGTTTTTGTACTGATAATGTTAGTACTCGACTTATTTGTCTTCCACAAAAAAAATACAGTCGTAAAAGTAAAAGAAGCACTTCTTTGGAGTTTATTCTGGATCGGATTGGCAATAATATTCAATATTGGTGTATACTATTTGCTGGGAAAAGTAAAAGCTGTGGAATTTCTAACAGGCTACCTGATTGAGGAGTCGCTAAGCGTGGATAACTTATTTGTGTTTATCATGATTTTCGGGTTCTTCAAAATTGAACCGAGATATCAACACAAAGTACTTTTCTGGGGAATCATAGGTGCCATTATTATGCGTGCCGTATTTATTTTTGCCGGCGTAGCTATAATTGAACGTTTTGCCTGGGTAATGTATATCTTTGGCGCATTCTTGGTTTATACGGGCGTAAAAATGCTCTTCGAAAAAGAAACTGATGATTATGACCCGAATAAGAATGTTTTAATCAAGGGTTTTAAAAAGATATTCCCCGTAACAGATGATATGTCGAGGCATCATTTTTTTATCCGCAAAGACAGAATTCTTTATGCCACACCATTCTTTATTGCGTTATTGGTTATCGAAGCATCCGATCTTATTTTTGCTGTCGACTCCATTCCTGCTGTACTTTCGGTGTCTAAAGATCCGTTTATCGTTTATACTTCGAATATCTTTGCCATTCTCGGGCTGCGATCGCTATACTTTGCACTACAGGGCATAATGGAATACTTCCACTATCTGAAATATGCCCTTTCGGGTATTCTTACATTTATCGGTATAAAAATGTGTGTGAATGAGTTATCATCCGAACTTGGTTATTCATTTCATATTTCCAATTTTGCTTCGCTCGGAGTAATTGTTTCGCTACTTACAGCTTCAATTCTTCTATCTGTAGCGGTAAAGAAAAGACAGGAGATGAAAGCGAGGAGATAGTATTTTCTTAGTATGCACTATCCTACTAAAAGGGGAGAATTAACGCAAGTTAGCTCTCCCCTTTTATTTTCCTGAAATTTCCTACCGTATAATAATCCATGAATATATACAAAATTGACACAAGATCGACACAAAATGATACATTATTAATTGTGAATTTATTCATATCTTTGCCCTATTCGTTAATGCACCTTTCCCCGCTGAAAAAGGAACGTCATGTTTGCTATTTTCTAACACAAAAATGCTTAACTTAAAAATGCAAGGTCTAATACTCATTATAAAAAATCAACATCTAACATGAAAAAGTTATCTCAAAATTGCGTTCTTTTTCTGTTTTTATTCTTTTCATTCTCTCTCCATTCGGCAAATAATCCAGCAGATTTTCAAAAAACAATAGCAGATCGATTCAATAAGTTCTGTTTAGGATATCCGCAGGAAAAAGTGTATCTCCACACCGACAAACCTTACTACAGCGCCGGTGAGAAATTATGGTTTAAAGGATATCTGATAAATGCAGTAACACACAGGCCAAAATCCATTAGTGAATTCATGTATGTGGAGCTGATTAGTAAATCGGATTCGGTATTTTACAGAGCCAAAATAAAAAAGGATTCGCTCGGATTTGCCGGTAGTTTTAATTTAAAGCCCGAACTTCCAAGCGGATTTTATACCCTACGTGCATACACCTATTGGATGCAAAATGCGACAAGCGATTTCTTTTTCAATAAAATCATATATATCGGTAATGTTATTGATGATGCCACTCAAAGCCAGATTACGTATGGTAAACCTATTGACGGGAAAGTTACGGCAACATTAAAACTAACGAATGGAAGTAAACAACCGCTGGCGGCACAAAAAGTGAACATCAACCAATTGTGGGGTAAATCACCAGCAAAACCGCTAAGTTTAATGACCAATTCACTGGGTGTAATCAGTTGGCTGCAAACTATTGATAGCACCGCTCACTCAAAAAATAATTTTGAATTATCCATTGACAATCCGGGAGTAAAATATAAAAAGATTTTCTATCTCCCGGAATTCAGTAGTGATTTTGATGTTCAGTTTTTCCCCGAAAGTGGTGTATTTCTGAGTGAAAATTTACAAACGGTAGCTTTTAAAGCCATTGGGAAAGATGGATTGTCGGTGCCTGTCACAGGGAAAGTGTTCAACAACAAAGACGAAGAAATAACCGACTTTTCGAGTATAAATAAAGGTATGGGTAAGTTCATACTCGCCACCCAGCCCAACGAAACATACTATGCCAAAGTAAAAACGGCCAATGGATCCGAAAAACGGTTTCAGCTTCCGGCAACTCAGGCCAATGGAGTATCGCTTCATTTCGCTTTTAACCGAGATAGAATATTATACGAAATATTTAATCAGACAAAAATCCCGAACAATAATCTTTATCTTCTCATTCACTGCCGTGGAAATGCTATTTCAGTTCAACAACTAAATGTGTTATCGGGCAAAATATCGGACACCTACCTCCCCGAAGGTGTGCTCACATTTTCAGTTATCGACTCGGTAGGAAATACGCTCTGCGAAAGGCTTTGTTTTGTGAAGCACCCCAATCATCCAACGGTTAGCATGCAAAGCAATAAGCCGGTTTACGGCAAACGCGATTCGGTGAATTTGAGCCTCAATATTAAATCTTTGCTCGAAAAAACAACTATAGCAGGCCTGTCCATTAGTGTTACCGATAGTCGAACGGTGGTTTTGGATACGTTAAGTGACAATATTCTCACAAACCTCTTGTTGACTTCCGACTTAAAAGGGTATATAGAAGACCCTGCCGCATATTTTGCAGATAATCTGAATTCTACCAACGAGAAGCTGGACATATTGATGCTTACACAAGGCTGGAGACGATTTAAAACTCCAGAAATAGTAATGGGCAAATACGAAGAACCGAAATATTATATTGAAGCCGGACAATTATTATCTGGCAAGGTAAGAAACATACTCAACAAACCATCAAAAAAGTGTAAAGTGATGGCACTCTTACCCTATTCCGGGTCTATTATAGTGACAGAAACTGATAGTGTAGGTCGATTTATAATTGATGGTATTCAATTTGCGGACAGTACCACATTTACTTTAAAAGCTAAAAAGCCAAAGGTACTTGGCGAGCAGGAAATTATCGTTGATAAAGACATATTCCCAAAGGCAAACACTTATATTCCAAGCTCTTTCGATAATACTCAACTTATCCCGAATGAATATCTGGGACAAAGTAAAGACAAGTATTATTCTGAAGGAGGTATGCGTGTAATTAGTCTGGATGAATTAACTGTAAAGGCTGCAAAGATTAATAAAAATGAAGTAAAAGAGTATTATTCCGGATTCGAGGATTCGAAAGTGACAGCAGAACAACTGGACAAATATCCGGGAATGACTGTACTAAATCTATTACAGATGTTGTCAGGGGCTACAGTAGAGAATGAACAGGTTTATTTTAGAGGAAACCGGAGTCCTGCAATGTTTTTAATTGATAATATTGAGGTTCAACCTGAATTTCAACGAGATATCACATCACTTAACTCCAACGAGATTGAAAGTATTTCCATATTTAAAGGATCAAGTGCTGCTATTTTCGGATCACGTGGAGGATCAGGAGTTGTTGCTATTCAATTAAAAAAAGGATATCTCCGAAAAACAGAAGACCCAATTAGTCTAACCCATGTTACACCTCTTGGATTTCAGAAACAGAGCGAATTCTATGTCCCAAAATATGATGTTGACAGTATAAAAAAACTTCCAAAAGCCGATTTGAGAACCACCATATACTGGAATCCTAAGTTGCAAACGGATACTGCCGGGAATGTGACAGTAAAATTCTTTACCGCCGATAATGCATCGAAATATTCGGTGGTAGTAGAAGGGGTAACAAAAGATGGTGAAATATGCAGGTATGTAGGGTATTTGAGACGAGAATAGAATTTTTCAACTAGAAATCCTATGCGTGAATAACAAAAAAATAAAAGGTCAGATTTTACCAATTCATTACAGAAAGTATTATAATTCCTAAATTGGAGTTATTTTATAATAATTATGCTATAGAACATGATTTTCTGACAGTATAATTGGGGCTTTTTTTGTTATTTTGCGTTCAGAAAATAATAAATGTAAAAAATACAATTAATCATGAATGTACAAGAATTAAAAGCTGCTTTCGAAGCTGCTTACGGTAAACAAGCAGAAGCAGTGTATTTTGCACCGGGACGTGTAAATCTTATTGGTGAACATACCGATTATAATGGTGGTTCGGTGTTTCCATGTGCGTTGAGCTTTGGAACTTATTTATTGTTGAGCAAAAACGACGAGAAATTTGTAAATTTCCGTTCGATGAACCAACCTGAAGTTACAAAACTAGGATTAAACGAATTAACAACTCCACTTGAAAACAGCTGGGTAAATTATCCACTGGGAGTTTTTGCACAATATATCAAACGCGGTGTAGAAATCAAAACCGGTTACGATATTCTTATCTGGGGTAATGTGCCTAACGGAGCCGGATTATCTTCATCTGCTGCATTAGAAGTAGTTACTGCTTTCGCTTTGAACGATCAACTTGGAACTGGCTTCAATCGTACTGTATTGGCTCAAATTGGTCAAAAAGCAGAACACGAGTTCGCATTTGTAAACTGCGGTATCATGGATCAGTTTGCTTCTGCTAACGGAGCTAAAGACCACGCTATTCACCTAAACTGTGACACATTGGAATTTGAATTAGTTCCGGTAAAACTTGAAGGTGTAAAAATTCTTATCTCAAATACTCACAGCCCACACAAATTGGATTCAGGTGCTTACAACCAACGTGTAGCTGAATGTAAATTGGCTGTTGAACAATTAAACAAAGTTCGCCCCATCAAATTTTTGGCTGAATTGACTGAAGCTGAATTCAAAGAAATTGAATCGGCTATTACCGATCCTGTAGCTCACAAACGTGCCCGCCACGTTGTAGGTGAAGTTCAACGTACCAAAGATGCAGTAAAAGCATTGAAAGCCGGAGATTTGACATTGTTCGGTAAATTGATGAACGCTTCACACGTTTCTTTGCGCGACGACTACGAAGTTACCGGATTGCAATTGGATACTATGGCCGAAGAAGCATGGAAAATTGATGGCGTTATCGGATCACGTATGACCGGTGGCGGTTTTGGTGGTTGCACCGTTTCGTTGGTAAAAGACGAAGCTATCGATACATTTATCGAAAAAGTAGGTGCTGCTTACGAGGCTAAAACAAGCATCAAACCACAGTTCTACATTGCCGAAATTGGCAACGGAGCTTGCAAAATTGATTAAATAACCCCTAGCCCCTAAAGGGGAATTATGCAAGTTAGTCTTCATATTTCCATTTTAGGGGTTTTTTATTCAAAATCATCAACGTTAAGAAACGATACTAACTTAGTCCCCCTTTAGGGGCTAGGGGTAGTGTTAAACTACATAACAACATGAAAACAGCTAAAGAATTAGAAATTGAATTGAACGGTAAGCCCGTTTCACTTTACACGCTATACAACAAAAATGGCATGTCGGTAGATATCACCAACTATGGTGCAAAGATTATCCGCTTGATGGTACCCGATAAAAACGGTAAATTTGATGATGTGGTACTTGCTTTTGATACACTTGAAGAAGTGATTGAAAAAGAAATTTACTTCGGAGCCGTTTGTGGCCGTTTTGCTAACCGTATCAAAGATGGTAAATTCAGCATCGATGGTGTGGAATATACTTTGCCTGTGAACAACGGAACCAACTCACTGCACGGTGGTGTACACGGTTATAATGAGAAAGCATGGACTGTGAAATCGGTTTCGCAACAAGAATTGGTATTGGAACTTTTCTCTCCGGATGGAGAAGAAGGATACCCGGGTAATCTGACCGTTACTTGTACCTATATTTTGAGCGATGACAACGAGATAAAAATGCATTACGAAGCTACTACTGATAAAGCAACCATCATCGGTTTGACCAATCACTCGTACTTCAACCTGAAAGGTGCCGGAAACGGAACTATAAAGAATCATACACTACAAATTAATGCTGATTACTACACCGTGTTGGACGAATCTTTCGCTTTAACCGGCGAAATCCGTCCGGTAGCAGAAACACCGTTTGATTTCCGCACTGCGAAAGCTGTGGGCGAAGTTATCGATGACGAAGTATACGTTCCGGGTTGGGGAATTGATAACAACTGGTGCTTACCCAAAGAACAGGCTGGTGACTGTGTATTGGCAGGAACAGTTTACGAGCCAACTACGGGACGTAAAATGGAAGTGCTTACCACACAACCGGGTATGCAAATTTATACCGGCAACTGGATGGATAAAATTGTTGGAAAAGAAGGTAAAATCTATGACCGTCAAGATGCTATTTGCCTCGAAACGCAAGGTTTCCCTAACTCGCCAAACATTGCGCACTTCCCAAGTTCATTACTTCGTCCGGATCAAAAGTACGACGAATGGTGCGTGTATAAATTCTCTGTAGAATAGATATTTAAGTTGACAGTTTATAGTTGACAATTGACAGTAAAAAGGCAGCGTTCCCTTCGGGTAATTTTGCCTTTTTTTGATAAAACTCATTCCTTTTGTTTATTCAAAACTATTCGAATCGCTCTAAATAAGTTTCATGTTTATTGCCTAAAAGAAATAATTCAGTAAGTCATTTCGAGTAAAAACACATCTGAAAATAAATTCAATTTGTATAATTATTCAATTTTATATTTTTTTTGCAGCTCTAAAATGCAAGATAAGTAAAGTGTCTTACGAACGGATAAATGGGGAGTGTACTATTCACTTAAAATTCAAAGAAATATGCATTACAACTAATTGAAAAGTGACGATTTGAACCTCAACATTACATATAAATTATAAATTAATACTAATTATACCTATATAAGGAAAAATTTCTTTAATTCGTTTTGCACTATAAAAAAAATATGTACATTTGTAGGGTCGGAGAAGAGATTATCCTTCTTAATAAAACCTTCGAGAGACGTTAAATATAATATAGAATCATTAATCAAAAAAACAAAATGGCAAATTTAGATTTATCAAAGTATGGCATTTCGGGCAATTTCGAAATTGTTCACAATCCAACTTACGAAGAATTATTTCAAGCAGAAATTGATCCTGCAAACGAAGGTTTTGAAAAAGGTATATTGACAACATCGGGTGCAATATCGGTTGATACCGGTAAATTCACCGGTCGTTCTCCTAAAGATAAATTTTTCGTAAAAGATGCAGTAACTGATGAACATCTTTGGTGGGATGGAACCATCAACCGTCCGACTACTCCCGAAGTTTTTGACCATTGCAAAGAGTTGGTAACAAAACAACTTTCCTCCGCCAAAAAACTATATGTTGTTGATACATTCTGCGGAACTAACGAAGATACGCGTATGAAAGTACGTTTTATCATGGAAGTAGCATGGCAAGCTCACTTTGTGACTAACATGTTTATTCGCCCATCGCACTATGATTTAGCGAACTATGGCGAACCTGATTTCGTAACGTTGAACGGATCTAAAACATCTAACCCTAACTGGAAAGAACAAGGTTTAAACTCTGAAGTATTTACTTTGTTCAACTTGACTACAAAAATGCAAGTTATTGGTGGTACATGGTACGGTGGTGAAATGAAAAAAGGTATTTTCGCCTTGCAAAACTACTATTTACCATTACGTGGTATCGCTTCAATGCACTGTTCGGCCAACGTGGGTGCTAAAGGTGATGTAGCTATCTTCTTCGGTCTTTCTGGAACAGGTAAAACTACATTATCAGCCGATCCTAAACGTTACCTGATTGGAGATGATGAACACGGTTGGGATGATAATGGCGTATTTAACTACGAGGGTGGTTGCTATGCCAAAGTAATTGATTTGGAAAAAGACAAAGAACCTGACATCTGGAGAGCTATCCGCCGCGATGCATTGTTGGAAAACGTTACTGTAGGTGCTGATGGTGTGGCTGATTATTCGGCTGCAGCTTCTAAAACAGAAAATACCCGCGTTTCATACCCAATCTACTTTATCAATAAAATTGTTTCTCCTTCACGCGCGGGACACGCCTCTAAAATCATTTACCTCTCGGCTGACGCATTTGGCGTATTACCTCCGGTATCAATTCTGGACGAACAATCAGCTCAATATCATTTCCTTTCAGGCTTTACTTCAAAATTAGCCGGAACAGAACGTGGTATCACCGAACCGGTTCCATCTTTCTCTCCTGCATTTGGTGAGGCTTTCTTAACTTTGCACCCAACTATTTATGCTAAAACGCTAATCGGAAAAGCAAAAGAACACAATGCTAAAGTTTACCTTGTAAACACAGGTTGGAACGGAACTGGAAAACGTATTTCGTTGAAAAATACCCGTTCTATCATTGATGCTATTATCGATGGTTCAATTGAAAAAGCCGAAACCATCAAAGTGCCTATTCTGAACTTAGTTGCTCCTGTTGTTCTGAACAATGTTGATGGTGGTATTCTTGATCCACGTGATACGTATGCTGATGTTGCAGAATGGGAAACAAAAGCCAAATCGCTTGCTGCCAAATACATCAAGAACTTTGAACAATACTGCGACAACGACGATGCGAAAGCATTAATTCCTTCGGGACCGCAATTGTAACTTTAGACAAAAGAGTCACGAACAAAGAGTCAAGACTTTAATATAGAATGAGCTGTTCGATGAATTTCGAACAGCTCATTTTTTGTTATTCGTTGTTACCAAATACATTGATTTAGTTTGCCAAAACGTTTAGAAATGATTAATTTTGTCAAATTAAAAGACTGATTCTATGAAGCAATACCAACTCGACTTTTATCTAAATCTTTCACCCACCGAACAGCTTATTCTCAAAGCAATAGCACTGAAATCAACCTTTTCTGATCCATCCGAAATTACGGACATTTTGATGTATCGGCAAAAACTGACTCAGAAAACAGTTAAAGATTGTATGGAAGTGGCGTTGAGATACAAACTAATTGAAGTCAATACCTCATTTGGATACAGCAGAAGCAAATACAAAGCAAGTATTGCCTTTATGTTTTATATTTATTCTGAATTATTCGACTTCGATAAAGAGTGGCAAATAATAGAAAAAAGATCGTTTGATTCGTATTATACCGATGAACTAACTCGTTTCAGGAATTTTCTGTATTGTCTTTTGCATGATAAGAAGGGCTTTGCTGTAGCTCAGGATAAGCTTCTAAATCGTAGTGAACCATTAGGATTGTCGCAAATTGAGAATATATTTGATTACCCATCTTACGATAAACTTCTGTCAAAAATCAATTTTGAATTTCTGAAGGCCTTATTTGTTCGAAAAATGAATTACTATGTTCTTGAATTGCATTCAATTAACGAAATAAAAGAATTTACAGAGAAAATCGATGCGTTGATTGCCCCCGAAAACAAAGGGGAACTTCCGTTTAATGAGGATAGCATCAACTTCTATTCGGGTAAATTTGAGCTACCAGATAAAACTGTTGGAAAAGCATTGTACTACAGTTTGGGAACGGTATGTTTGACAAAAGGTGACTTCAAAACGGCACTCACAAATTTCGAAAAAGGTATAAAACTTGAGCGGGCTGACTTTAAAGGATTGCAACTACCGCTGAATTTACATTATTCGTCCTATTACCTCACCACCCTGCTCTGCATCGACTCAGAAGAAGCAACCATCCATTTACAAAAAATACTGACCGGGCTTGAAAAAAACAGTTATTCATCGTTCGATTTATATTTTAAAGCAATTATTTACAATGTATTAAACAATACAATCGCAAAAAAACAAACAACGGATTCGATGTTTGCCTACGTGAAGCAAGAGCACAATGATTTACAATCACTTTTATTCATTTGCATTTGTTATCTGGCCGACGCGAAACCACATGTGGCCGTACAAAATGCCATGGAGTTGGTCGTTACCAAAGCGTTTAAAGCCGGAAACCTGATTTTGGCTTACGAAGCCGCTTTTGCCATGAAGGTTTGGTTCAATTCGACTAATTGTGTGGAGCTATACAACCAGATAGCCGAAGAAATGAACTATAAACCAGTTCTTTCGCAAATATCACGGAAGGAGGACTGGGAAAAATCGCTGAATTTGCTAATGAATCTGGGAGGCGACAAACCCACTAAAACAGCTAAGGACAAAGAAGCAACATCGCGGGTGATTTATCATTTCAACCCAAATACAGATGGAATTCAACCAATTCTACAAACCCGGAATACAAAAGGATTCTGGAGCACAGGACGGAACATTGCACTAAAAACTTTCTTCGAAGCCAAAACTCCGGGCATGACCGAACAAGATATACGCGTGTCGAAAACCCTAAAGCATTATAATAACTATTACGATGGGGCATATTATGAGTTCTCAAACCGGGCTATTGTTGAACTGACGGGACATCCCTACGTCTTTTTGGCTGGAGGAAAAGAAATTCCTGTGGAACTGATTGCCGCCCAACCCGAAGTAAAAGTAGTAAAATCAGCTTCAGGTTACTCGCTCAGCATCGATGTAAAGAAGCTTACCGAGAGAGTATTTGTTATAAAAGAGACAAATACCCGCTATAAAGTTTATGATTTAAGCCTGAATCAGCTTAATATCATTCGGGTATTGGCAGAGCAAAAGATTGTTGTGCCGGAACATGGAAAAGATAAACTAATCCAGCTACTGGGTGGAATTAGTAAGCACGCCACCGTTCATTCCGATTTATTGACATCCACCACTGAAAATACAAAAATCAAAAATATTGCTGCCGATAACCGGATACGTGTGCAGTTGTTACCTTTTGGCGATGGGCTGAAAGCCGAGCTTTTTGCCAAACCATTTGGAACTCATCCGCCTTACTGCAAACCGGGTGTTGGAGGTAAAGTACTTATTGCCAATGAAAATGGAACGCAACTTCAGGTAAAACGCGATTTGAAACAAGAAATCGAGTTTGCCAATGCTTTGCTTGCCGATATTCAGGCGTTGGAAAGCATTGATATGTCCGATGACCTCATTACATTTGACGAGCCGTTAGATTCATTGAATTTGCTAGATGTAATTGCCAACCACAAAGACAAATGTGTGGTGGAATGGCCGGAAGGTGAACGGTTCAAAATTCGTGGAACGGCAAACTTTAGCAACCTGAACTTGCGAATTAAGAGTAAAACCAACTGGTTTGAACTGGATGGCGAACTGAAAGTAAATGAAGACACGGTGCTTACCATCCAGCAACTAATGGCATTGGTTGCCAAAAGCCACGATAGGTTTATTGAACTGAAGGACGGTGAGTTTCTGGCATTGAGTGCAGAGATGAAAAAACGCTTGGAAGAACTTTATACTTATACCACTTCGGGCAAAGATGGTTTACATATCAACAAATTTGCATCAGTGGCATTGGGCGATTTTTTCGATGATGTGGATAACCTCAAAACCGACAAGGCATGGAAAGAATTTCAAACCCGCATTGAAAATACGCAGGTGGAAGATGTAAAAGTTCCTGCTACACTGCAAGCCGACCTTCGCCTATACCAAGAAGAAGGTTTCCGTTGGATGACCCGCTTGGCCGAATGGGAAGGTGGTGCTTGCCTGGCCGACGATATGGGATTGGGAAAAACCATCCAAACACTTGCCATCTTGCTGCACCGTTGCCAAACAGGTCCGGCTTTGGTGATTTGTCCGGTGTCGGTTATGGGTAATTGGATAGCCGAAACACAACGCTTCGCTCCCACCTTGAATGTAAAAACACTTGGCACAACTAACAGGGCGCAAACCATCGAAACACTTGAAGCCGGCGATCTGTTGGTTAGCTCGTACGGACTGTTGCAATCGGAAGAAAAGCTTTTTATAGAAAAGGAATTTGCAACTGTAGTGCTTGATGAAGCGCATATTATCAAAAATTTTGCTACCAAAACATCCAAAGCCACCATGCAGCTCAAAGCATCCTTCCGAGTGGCACTTACCGGTACACCTTTACAAAACCATTTGGGCGAAATATGGAACTTATTCAACTTCGTAAACCCCGGATTATTGGGAAGTATACAACATTTCAACGATACTTTTGTAAAACCGGATAACGAGCATGCCCGCAAGTACCTGCGCAAACTTATTGCTCCGTTTATTCTTCGCCGTACCAAATCGGCCGTACTCGATGAATTGCCTCCTAAAACAGAAATTATTAAAAAGATACAACTTTCGGAGGCCGAAATGGCGTTCTATGAGGCATTGCGCCGCCAAGCTATACTCAATATCGAGTCGGGCGAAGGAAACCAAGGCACAAAGCATCTTCAAGTTCTTGCCGAAATTACCAAGCTCCGTCAGGCAAGTTGCAATCCGGCCTTAGTGGATGCTAACGTGAATATTGCCTCTTCAAAATTGGCAGCTTTTATTGAAATAGTAGACGAACTAATTGAGAATAAACACCGTGCATTGGTGTTCAGTCAGTTTGTGTCGCACCTAAGCATAGTAAGGAAAGCATTGGACGAAAAAGGGATTCACTACCAATACTTAGATGGTTCAACACCTATTCCTGAACGGGAACGTAGTGTGAAAAAGTTCCAAAGCGGCGAAGGTGAACTGTTCCTTATCAGTCTGAAAGCAGGAGGATTGGGATTAAACCTTACAACTGCCGATTATGTTATCCACATGGATCCGTGGTGGAATCCCGCTATCGAAGATCAGGCTTCGGATCGGGCACACCGTATCGGACAAACGCGCCCGGTAACCATTTACCGCTTGGTAGCTGAAAATACCATCGAGGAAAAAATCATACAACTACACAACACCAAGCGAGATTTAGCAGAATCGTTACTCGAAGGCAGTGACCAATCAGCTCGTATGTCACTCAACGAGTTGGTGTCGTTGATACAGGAAAGTCTGTAAGAATTGTTTATTCTAGAATAAAACGAGCTGTTCGATTAATTTCGAACAGCTCGTTATACTAATTATCGAATACTTATGATAGTATTTCCTTCCCCACAATCTTGGCAGCAAAAGCCACACAGCGGGTACAGGGTCGAGTATCATAATACGCTTTATTACGTTCAGAGGCCTCGGGTTTCTGGGGTGCATGTTTTATTTTCAGCAGATCTGCGCAAATATACGAACCCATCTGAGCTTTAAATTCCTTAGCCGTTCGTTGCACTGCCGCGTAGTTGGTTTTTTTGGCGACTTTATCAATGGGGTCGGCATTTGGATAATGCAATCCCAACACCAGAAACATCCCCGATACGGCACCACAAACTTCGCGTAATCTTCCCATTCCACCGCCGAAAGAAGTCGCCAGTTTAGCTGCTGTGACTGCATCAACACCGTACACATCTGAATAAGCCATAAAAACGGCCTGTGAGCAATTATAGCCCTCTTCAAATAAGGCGATAGCCTTATTTACTCTTTTGTCTAATTCTTTGCTATTCATATCTTATATTTGCTTAGGGTCTACTGTAAAACTCAGTCTATTTTTTCAAGATTAGATTACGGTGCGCTGCACCTCCGTACTTATCCGTAAAATCAGATTCCTACAAAGATTCCGCCACTCTGTGGCTTTGCATCAGGTGCAGCGCACCGTTATATTTGTAGCTATTTATGACAAGAATAACCCAAGGTGCAGCGCACCGTAATATCATGTGCAAAGAAATTGAGTGAATCATCGCTTAAACCTTGCACATTAAATGCTAAAGTTTGATTGTATTACATTCAAGTATAATATATTAAAGGTTTTTCAGTAGACCCTATTTAGCTCTTACTTTCTTACTCCTTACTTCTATTAATAAAGAAAACAGATAAACACCAGACTAATAATGGCAATAAAAAACCACAGCATTAGCCCTAAAACCAACGGTCTCACCCCTACCGATTTTAATGTTGCTCGTGACAGACCTGAACCGATAAAGAAAAGCGTAATCGTCAAACACTGTCTCGAAACCGACACTATTCCATGTGTCAAAGCTTTCGGGACATTTAAATATGTATTCATCACCATGGCCAAAATAAATAAGAAAATAAACCACGGAATAAAAACTTTGTCGCCTTTTGATTTAAAATAAATTGAAGTAAAAACGGATAGTGGGATAATCCACAAGGCGCGAGTCAGTTTCACAGTTGTTGCCACTTTTAAAGCTTCCTCGCCAAAAGTAGCTCCGGCACCCACTACCGAACTGGTATCGTGAATAGCAATGGCTGCCCACATGCCAAACTGATGTTGTGACAGATGAAACCAATGTCCCAATACCGGAAACAGGAACAATGCAATAGCATTCAGCACAAAAATGGTAGCAAGTGAAACTGACATTTCGCATTCATCTGCCTTGGCTATCGGCCCTACAGCAGCAATGGCACTTCCCCCACAAATAGCGGTTCCGCAAGCAATCAGAAATGAAGGAATCTTAGAGATTCCAAGCCATTTACCTACCATTATTCCGATAAATAGAACACTCACTACCGAAAACAGCGTAAAAAACATTCCATCCGAACCGGCCTTTACCGAGTCGAGCAAATTCATACCAAACCCTAACCCTACTACCGAAATTTGAAGTAAGTATTTTGATACAAAACTATTAAAGGAATGAAAAGGAGCACCAATGGTCAGTGCCAGGGTCAATCCCGAAAATAGCGCTATCGGAGGTGAAATAAACGATGTGCAACAACATGCAACCAGCAGTATATAAATGACTTTTGTTACTACTCCACCTTTGTTCTCAGTTACTTTCTCTTTGTTAGTTATTTCTACATTTTTCATTTTCGAGTTCTTTGCTTTTGACGGTACAAAGCTAACTCAAATTCCATTAACAAAGTGATAGTTATTACTTATGACTGATTACTTGAAGTTATAGTGACTCGCAAACTTCATGAATAATTCGGGTAATCCTTCCGTCTCGCCATAGAGTTGAATAAAATGGAACGTCCTTTCCAAATTTAGGTCTTTGACATCCACTATTCGCAATTTATTATTTTTCAATTCATCTAATATTGAATGAATTGACAAAAAAGCCATGCAATTGGAATGAAGTAAATATGATTTTATACTTTCGGTACTACCAAGCTGCATTTCACTCTTTAAATCGGATAATTTAATGTTATGCGGTTTTAGAGCATGGGCTATTACTTCCAATGTTCCCGAACCTGGTTCGCGTAATAAAAGCGGAGTAGTGAGCAATGTGTCTATTGATATTTCTTTTTGCGCTACTAAGGGATGGGTTGAGGCTACCACCGGTACGATTTCGTCGCGAATAAATTCGGTGTATTTGAATAAGGTATTTTTTGACTGTCCCTCTACAATCCCGAAATCAATGCTATTGTTATTCAGTGCTTGCTCAATTTGTTCTGTGTTGTTTATAGTCAGTGAAACGCGAATATCTTCGTACCGTCTATGGAAGTCAGCTAAAAGTGGTGGAAGTACGTATTGGGCAATGGTAGTGCTGGCACCAATGCGCAACTGCCCTTTGAATGTTTCGGTTAGCGTGTTCAGGTCAAATTCTAGACTTCCATAGAGTCCAAATATTTGGTTGCAGTAGTGAAGTAAAACACCGCCAGCTTTGGTCAACTGAATTTTATTTCCATTACGTTCGAATAGCCTGACTTTGTAGTGGCTTTCAATTTCCTGAACATGCTTGGAAACAGCCGGTTGAGTGATACAAAGTTCATCCGCAGCTTTGGTAAAGTTGAGACGCTTGGCAACAGTGTAGAATACCTTTAAACGAAAGTCAAACATAAGCAGGTATGAATATAACGGTTCAAAATGAATACCTTGACTAACCCTCCAACAAGAGAATTATTCACCGACAAAAGTACTTAATAAAGCGCAATGAGGAAATAATTACAGAATAAAAACAAGAAAAGAGAAGCCGGTTACCCAACTTCTCTTTTCATAATTATGTATTTAGTTTCTACTTACTGCAAACTACTTGGTTCTGAAATCAAATGCTTCTTCGCCATGTTGTGTCAAGTCAAGTCCCTTTTCTTCTTGTTCAGGCGTAACACGCATCGGCAAAATCATATCGGTAACTTTGTACAATAAATATGAACCTCCGAAAGTAAAAACACTAACCAGTACCAAAGCCAGCAAATGGAAAATGAAAGTATGTGTTTCGCCCGATGTAAGCCCTACGTTTTTGGCAAAAACACCTGTTAGAATCATACCCACTATACCACCCAGTCCATGACATGAAAATACATCAAGCGTATCGTCGATATTGCTTTTCGATTTATAACGAACAGCAGTGTAACTTACCATGGCAGCCACGAAACCGATAAAAATACTTTGACCAACCGTAACAAAACCTGCCGCCGGCGTAATGGCCACAAGTCCTACTACTGCTCCTACTGCAGCTCCCACAGCAGAACGTTTTTTGCCTAATGCTCCATCGCTCAATAACCAGGTAAGCATAGCCGTCGCCGAAGCAATATTTGTATTTACAAAAGCGGTAGTAGCAACTCCATCGGCAGCTAAAGCAGATCCTGCATTAAATCCAAACCATCCGAACCAAAGCAGCCCCGTTCCCAACAAAATATAAGGAATATTGGTTGGTTCGTTTACTGTTTTACCTTTGCGATCTAGGAATAAAATTTACATTCCATGTAATTGAGTGTCCATTTGAAGGGATTTTAAAAAGAGTTTTCACTAAAAAAGGGAAATAATGTATGAATTATGTAATTCTTACCGGAAATAGTGTAACACTTTTTTCCAAAAAGTTCTTAACTTTGCTACTCATAAATTCATTTCAATTTACAATAAGTTTGCAGAATAGAGAGAGTTTCTTATTCTAATGAGAATCAATTATTGTGCATTATAAGTCTCAAAAATAATCGACACATAGGTTCATATTGCTCCGATTCTCGGGATGTGCCATTTTCACATGGTGGCACATAGTAATTAGCTCCTTATAGGCTTAATCAATTTAACGCTTTGAGTCAATTGTTTGACTTGGAAGTTGTGATTGTTTTCAATAATGGTTGGAATCATAAATTTGATCAAAGTAAATTGCTTTCACAATTACAGTGTAAGGTTTGCTTTTTATTGAAGGGCTGTCGTTTAAAAGGCAAAGTATTCCGTTTTGGAATACCTAAAACAATCAAAACCATTAATCCGGTTATAATCATGGGATATGAATACTCATTAGCAACTATTCTTTGATGATAAGTGTTATATTAACAGCTATAATGGGTTAATAACGAACTTTTAAAATAGAATTATGAATAATCTTTTTTTTCGAACAACGTTAGCTCCTTATAGAATAGATTTTTATAACGCATTGAATGCTAACCTTAATATGGAATTTTTTTTTTATAGAAGAAAAAGTTTGGCCCAAAATTTCAATATGGATATGTTGGAGGAACAGTGTAATTTTAATCCTTATTATTTGGACGGTTATGAATTAGGTAAAAGTTCGAGGAAAATATGTAAAGGTATCTATGGAATACTTAAATCTAACAAACCAGCTATTGTTATAGTACCTGAATTTCAAATTCTAACTATTCAAATTCTATTCTATCGGTTTTTTTTTAAAAAGAAATTTAAAATTGTATCTATGTGTGATGATAGCTATGATATGATAGTTAATAATAACAACTTTTCAATTATACATAAATATGCAAGAAAAATAATAACACCTCTTTTGGACGATTTAATAGTTGTTGAACCGAAGGTCAAAGATTGGTATCAGCAGCATTATAAAAAAGGGATCTGGTTTCCAATTATCAGAGATGAAAATATAGAAATAACAAATTATAAGTTAGTAATTCCTTTGAGTAATGAACTTAATGAAAAATACAACTTAAAAAATAAAAAAGTTATCCTATTCGTTGGAAGATTAGTTGCTCTTAAAAATTTATCTCGCTTTCTCTCAGCAGTAGAAAATTTAAAAGAAGATTGTGTCGTTGTAATTGTTGGTTCGGGTGAGGAAGAAATATCACTAAAACAACAAGCTGAAAAAATCAATAAAAACATAATTTTCACAGGCAGATTAGAAGGGGATACATTAAGGGCTTGGTATAATGTTAGTGATATATTTGTTTTATTAAGTGTATTGGAAGCTTTTGGTGCAGTAACTAATGAAGCATTATTAGCAGGAAATTATGTTGTAGTTTCTGAGAAAGCAGGCTCTAATTGTTTGGTTGAAGAAAATGTAAATGGTTATGTTGTTGATCCATATAATATTGATCAGATTTCAACTACTATTGACAAGTTGTTATCGAAAATTGAATATAAAAATGAAATTATTTCGCTTAAGAATAATTTAATGAATGTATCATTTAATGAAAAATTTAGCAACTTAATGGAAAATTTAATAACTTAATAAACTATTATAAGTTATGGCAACACTAAACAGCGGAAGTATTCCATATAAATTCAAACAAAGGGATTTATATGTTGGAATAAAACAAATTAACAAAGAAATAGCAAGAGTCAATTTGCTTGATATAAAAAGATTACTAGATAATGGTAATTTATACTTTGGACTAACCTCAGGCACACTTTTAGGTGCTATTCGAGAACATGATTTTATAACGCATGATCAAGATACCGATTTATTTATATTAAGTGAAGATGAAGAAAAATTAAAATTATTGTTTTTTGATATGAAAAAAATTGGTTTCAATCTAATTCGTTATGACCGTCGTGGTTTATATTCAGTAATGCGGGATGGAGAATATATAGATTTTAATATTTATAAACCTTTTACAAAAGGTATCAGACATAGCGGATCGAATTATGTATTAGAAAACCATTTTACAAAAACAATTGAAATAGATTTTCTAGGTGCAAAATTCCGAGTTCCAGCCGATTATACTCATTTTCTAGCAATAAAATATGGTGACGACTGGCGTATACCTATTGCTAGGACAACTTATGATTTATCTAAAATTCAAGTTATAGAAGAAAGAACTATTGTTAAAATAAAAAGAGTATTGCCCGAATTTTTGTTTTTTTGGTTACAATATATACATGCAAAAAGTAAACGAGAAATATTTTTTGATCGAATAAAAAAATAAATGATTATCCGCAAAGCGACCTGTTGTAAATTCTGGATTTGAAGTTTGTATTGTATTTTGCGGCGGCAAAACCCAATCTATCGAACATCTTTTCCCCGAAATATCGTCGGTTGAATTTGTAACAAAACTCATTGAGATAATCATTTTTATTAATGCTTAATTATTTATTTCCAAAAAATATCTTTCAATTGCCGGGCTTCGGACAATGAATGTATCTTAGGCGAAGTAACATTTACATATTCATCAGAACTGTACGCAATTACTTGCGATAAACATATTTGTCCATCATTGGTAGCCAAAACACGAAGTCGTAAACCGGCTCCTATTGCCGACTTTAGTTGTTTTATCTCATTCAATGCGCCCAATTCAATCACTCTTACCAGTTTAGCTTGCTCATTTACATCAAAATTGAGTTCAGCAGCTTTCAGTTTTTGATTGTTTTCTGCCAAAAAATAGTGACTTTTCCTCAAAAAAACCATAAAAATACCGACGATGCTACTCGCAAATCCTGCTATAAAAAGGAGATGCGGAAATGTGCCATTTGCTTGCCATTCGAACGAAGTGTAAATAGCGAATGACACAACTCCAATGGCGATTAACAACAGGCTCTTTACTACTGAGCTTTTCTTTTTATAAACTATTTTTGGTTCCATGTTATCTAAAACATGCTCTATTGATTCATTTATTTCCATAATGATATAGTAGTGCTTATGAACATAACAAGCATGTTCACAAACGATTATTTGTAATTTAATTGATTATTTTTGATATTTTGTTCCGAAAGAACGTTGGGAGAAATGCTCAGGAAATCAAATCAGGAGCTTACGAAGATGGTATAGGTAATACCCATCTAACTTTTTAAAAGCGGAGGTAAGCGAAAAAACACTGTCAAATTTAAAATATCGAAGTAAGACTATTTGTTGTAAATAGCTAACACGAAATGCATTCGTCGATGAGGTAGTAACCCTGCTAGGGAAACATTGAAGTAAGTTGGTCAACCGCACTTGCTCGTTTCTCATGCCTACCGAAACCAATACATCAGTAGCCGAGAGGTACGAATGCTGATGTTCCGGTATCGTTTGATTTTGCGTAGTGGAGCATGTTTGAGGTAAAACACGTTCACATCTAAGCACAGACGTGGAATTCACTCCCAAAAAGAGCGAAACCGCAACCAAACAATAGATTAGAAACTGCTTCATGCTGCAAAAATACTAAATTTAGAGCTCATGGGCAAGTTTTTGTAATTTGAACAGCACTGATGGTTTGCAACTTACGGGAAATAATTCTACCTTTGCAATAAAAATACAATTTTTGCCCTATTATTGCATATTAATAAATTATATATACGAATATTATGTTTAAAACAAATCAGTATTTCGATGGAACAGTAGTTTCTATCGGTTTAGAATCGGCCGAAGGCAGAGCAACTGTAGGTGTAATGGCTGCAGGCGAGTATGAATTTGGTACCGACACAGTAGAAATTATGACCGTAGTTTCAGGTCAACTTACTATCCAACAACCTGGTGAAACAGAATGGAAAACCTACAATAAATTCGAAAGTTTTGAAGTAGCTAAAGGCGTGAAATTCAAAGTAAAGTGCTTGCAAGACACCCCTTACTTGTGTTTGTATAAGTAAACTGCACCCCTAACCTCTCTCCTTTAGGTGAAGGGAACTAAATAGCTTGTTTCTAAATAGGAACAAGCTATTTCTTCATTCATCAATTGTCAACTATAAATTGTCAACTAAAAAAAGTAGTACCTTTGCGGCGTTTTTTATTACCTATACATATTGAGATTCAGAAAATGACAAAACAAAAATATAAAATGCTGGTGCTTGACCTCGATGATACTCTTCTTAGAGACGATTACAGCATTTCTACCCGAAACAAAGAGTTACTTTTCGAAGCACAAGACCTTGGCGTGAAAGTGGTACTGGCTTCCGGTCGCCCCACTCCCGCTATGCTTCAATTTGCCGAACAATTAAAATTAGCACATTACGATTCGTACATGATTTCATTCAATGGTGCAGTAGTAACATCGATGAAAAACAATGAAACCCTGTTCGAAACCAGCCTGACAAACAAAGAAGTGCACAGCCTGTACGATTTCAGTGTGGACAACAACGTACATATCATCACTTATTCCAATAAAGGTGTGATTAGCGAAACCGAATCGGAATACATCAACGTAGAGATAAACCTCACCGGCATGCATCATCACAAAGTCACTTCGTTCAAGAGTGAAGTGACCGGTAACGCTGTAAAATGCATCATGTTGGAACATCCCGATTATTTGAAGCAGGTTGAAAAGAAGCTAAAAGCCGAACGCACCGATCTAAGTGTATCACGCTCTAAGCCCTTTTTTCTGGAAGTTATGCCACACGGCATCGACAAAGCAGCAAGTATTGACTTTCTTGCTAAAAAACTGGGCATCGCACAACATGAAGTGATAGCAGTGGGCAATGCAGGCAATGACTTATCCATGGTTCAATACGCCGGACTGGGCGTTTGGGTAGATAATGTAAGCGACGACCTTCGTCATCACGCCGATTATATTGTGTCTTCCAATGAAAATAATGGAGTGGCAGAAGTGGTAGAGCGTTTTATACTAAAATAAACCAGCATTGCAGCAACACCAACAAGTCTTCAAGACACAACTCCCCCTATCCTCATTATTCCGGCAGACATACAACTAATATCTATCGATAGTTCAAATATATCGACAGATATCTACTAAATACTTATCGATTTCTGATGTATACCGATGAGTATTTATTATATACTTTGCGTATTATATAATAATTCAATACGCATAAGATAAAAGTCTATTGATATTTTATATATATATATAAACATCAGACGAATACTTATCAATATAATTATTATATTTGCAAGTATAAGAATAATGCTTATTGTTATAGATAAGAAATCAATAAGCATTTGATAAAAAGAAGCAAAAACTGTAATACAAGCAGACAAAAGCTATCCTCACCGGATTAGAATAGTTCCTAAAGCACTTCATTTTTGCCTTTATATTATATCAAAAAAACCAAATTGAATGAGAAAAGATAAAGTTGTATTTGATTATCGAAGAATTTCTGTGCCAAAAAAGATTGCCTTCGGACGTTTTGTAATTACTAAGATGAGAGCTAAGGAATTGTTTGCAGATCCTTATGTAACTTATGAAGAAGTTGTGTCGACGGTGGATAAATTAGAAAAATATTACCTCTCTTCGCGCGATGGAAGTCATACACAAATTGCATTGATGCATCAAATGAAAGAGGAATATGATAAAGTGTTCCGAAAGCTAGGTGAATATGTTGACAGAAAAGCCGACGGCGATGCTGGTATTATCCTTTCGAGCGGTTTTAATCTGGTGAAGCAGCCAAAACCAAGAGTGAAAATAGAATTGCGAATAGAAAGAGGTGATATTCCTGGCACAGTAAAACTCAAACGTGCTGCTGTGGACAAAGCTACTGCCTATGTTTGGCAATATTCTATCGGTGGGGAAGCACCCACAGAAACCAGTTGGATATTTGGAGGCTGTAGTGCACAGGCAACATTCGAAATCTCGGGACTTACGCCACAAACCAAACTTTGGTTCAGAGGAGCTGCCGTTACACGTGAAGGCATGCAAGCATTTACCAATCCTATAATCAAGGTGGTTCTTTAAATATGGAGAAAAAAACCTCATTATAAAACGAGTTCCTTCTTGCATTACTTATAATTTTCGAAGTATCCATTTGGGAAAGAAGCTTTCTCAAGCCTATCTCCGGCATTGAACTTTTCCGTGTCAATCTTAAAATTGCGAATGGAAATTGTGAATCCAATTATCTTTACTTCGGTGCGGTTATTGGCTTGATGTTCTTTCTCAGTACACGGAACTCCATCTGCACATTTATTGATCAATTGACTTTCGCCATACCCTTTTGAAACTACCCGATCAGGATTAATACCATGATCCAGTAAATAGAACAATGCCGAGTTGCCCCCGTGCTGTGACTCACGCTCATTGTTAGCAGATGAACCGCGACTATCGGTATGAACACCTATTTCAATCTTTACTGGATATCTGTTCAACATCCTAAGCAAATTGTCTAAAACAGGTTTGTCGACAGTACGAATATCGAAGTTTACTTTATCATAAACGATAGTACCCAGACTCCATTTAACCCCTATTTTCATTCTTCCGAGTAATAAATCGGGATTCACTATCGAATCATTTGGATGACTTTCGCCATGATTAATCTTTATTGTCAGGCAATTATCCGAATGCCCATTGTCAACTCCTTTCAGAACAAAATCGCCTGTTGAAGACACAAGGAAACTATACTTACCTTTCGCATCCGACTTGCTAACCACCACTCTATTATCATTTTTGTTCAATAGAAATAAGGTTGTATTTTTAATCGGTTCATTCGAAATCTCATCTTTCACTATCCCCCGAATTACGACTTTTGGAATTTTCTCTTGCGCTTCGAAGCGAAAGCTATAAATGTTATCATCATTGTTCAGCCTGTCTGAAGTAAAATAGCCTTTCAAACTCGTATCTTCAAATGTTAGTCCAAAATCATCGGCCGAGCTGTTAACAGGATAACTCAAGTGCTCCGGTTCACCTTTTCCACTCAGAGCATCTTCCAGATTAATGCGATAGATATCCAATCCTCCCAAACCCGGTAATGCATTACTACTGAAATATAAATCTCCTTTTTGAGTAATGCTTGGGAAAACCTCATTTCCAACGGTGTTTAGATTCCCCCTGAAAGTTTGAATTTCACCCCAGGGACTGTTGTTATTCTCACGCTGTGCATAATATAAATCGAAACCTCCTTTCCCATCAGGTTTGTCACTGCTAAAAACAATGATTGTACCCTCTCCATTAACCGCAGGATGCATAGCAGAATATGTCTTGGGGTCACCCAAAGCCAATGCGTGAGTTTTAGAAATTCCATGAGTAGGAGAATAAATACCCTCCATTAAACCTATACGATTAACCCCTCGGGTAAATTTAGAGTAATTAGTTGAGTAATAAACATGATTGAATTTATCCATATCAATAGATCCGATATTGAAGGAACTATTATTCAATCCTTTTACTAATGAACCGATTGAATTTCGGTTAGAAGCGGCATAGTATTCTCTAATTGATAACCTCAATGCATTTTGAGTAAGAGGTTTATCACCAAGTTCATAAGCTCCGGCCAGCTTCTGACTGTTACGCTTCAATCCGGGTAATGCAGTTGAATCCTTCAACGTAAGTTCAGATACCTTTCTGATTTCCGATATAGGCACTTTCCATAAATGTGTAAAGTTACACCCATCCCAGGCAAATGTTTTTTCGGAAGACGGAAGTAATTTGTTAGAGCAAAAAAACAACATGCCGCCCAATAAGAATGGCGAAAACTCGCGGTAGGTAGTATTGATATTTGGAAGATTGATTTGCCAGTTAAGAGAATCTTCTTTCATCAAGTCCAATTTCTCATAAGATTTATAAGTAGTTGCCTTTGCTTCATAACCGGCTACCCCTTCAAGCCATTTTGAAGCTTTCTGGTAATTGCCAAAGCGAGCATTCAATTCAGCTATCCGGTATCTTTCTTCCTGGCTTTTGCTAACAATGTCATCCTTGTTTTGATACAACAGATTATAAGTGCGAAGTGCATCTCCATAAGCTCTCATTTGCCAATAACAATCGGCTAGTTTTCTAAGCGGCTCCTCAGTGTCATCTGTTGCTTCTAACAAGTACGAATCGTAATAATCTGCAGCAATTGAAAATTTATAATCCTGATAGGCTACATCTGCTTTTTTCAAAACTGCATTAAGCTTTACGCGATACTCATCGCGTTGCGCCTGAATTGGTTGCATACTCATTGTAAGCACCAAAACAAACGTCAAAATCATCGCTCGTCTAACAGTTGATAGTTCCATCCTGAAATAGCTGTTTATTTTCAATTAATTTACTAACCATGGTAAATCTGGCAAAATACCCGTGCTTAATAATATCGCGGAGATAAAATTCGTCTTGTTTTTGGACCCCCGAATTCATACCGCAGCATTAATTCATGCGTTCCCCACTTTGTGTAGGTACTCAGATTTGATATTGTGTAATCATACGCATATCCGAGCTGGAATTCCTTAGACACCTGAAGTTCTAACATGCCAACTACCGCATCGCCGGTCCGATAGCTTATCCCTAATCCTACTACTTTATTTATCCAACCATTGATATTGAAATCAAATTGCATTGGAAAACCCGCAACTGCTTTCATTAAAACAGAAGGCTTAAGTTCAAAGTTTTCTGATACCTCAAAAACATAACCCGCTGTAACGAAATAATGATTATTGCCACCAACAGAATACGTTGTTTTTGCCCCACTCCCATTTACTTTCGTTTTTAGTAAAGCTGGAACTGAGAATCCTATATACCAGTTTTCTGATCCGTATAAAAGGCCAAAACCGGCTGTAGGTAGCACTCTTACAATATCCTCTTGTAACAATGGGTCACCTTCATCTGTAGTTTTTATCTGAGACAGCGCTGCATTGTAATACAAAACACCACCGCTCACACCAAATGATAGAAATGAATTTTCAAATGGCAACCGATAGGAATAAAATCCCTTAAGTCCGGTTGTATTCTCTATGCCAATTTTATCATTATAAACCTGCAATCCATATCCAACATTGGTTCCGGTTTGCCGTTTATCCCACGAGATTGTAGCAATTGTAGGTGCTCCCGCAATATTTATCCATTGCCTGCGATATACAGCGGTAATATTATCAACCACGCGATTACCTGCATAGGCCGGATTAATTTGCAACATATTAAACATGTATTGCGAATACATAGGTTCTTGTTGCGCTTTAAGTGAAGTGCTTATAAGCAAGAAGCAAAAGCCACAAATAAACTTCATCTTAAGCAGACTTTGTTTGGCTGTCGATATGTAAAAATAGTGGTGCAGCATACTATCGAATTAAGGTTATACTTCTTATCTCGCTTTCTATAATATTTCCGGTTGAAACCTCTATGACGAAAATCTCCAAAAAGTAAGTTCCTGTTGGCAAATCATTTCCTCCGGAACCTTTACCATCCCAATTATTTTTATAATCAGTACTACTATAAACCTGACTTCCCCATCGATTAAAAATCGACAATTTCAGTTTTACCAAATCACTATGTACAATTACAAAATTATCGTTGTATCCATCTATATTTGGCGTAAATCCTTCAGGAATGATCAAGTCGACACCTTTTAGAGTTGTTATAGTCTCATCGAAAGCTCCGGGAAGATTTACGTCATCGGAAGGAGCGTCTTTTATTTTCCCAACCGCTGTGAGGCCATCAAGATAAGCTTTATTTAATAGTTGCCCTGCATAGCCCGCCGGATTTACATTTACCTCTATTATAATGGAATCTTTGGTATTTGCATTCAAATAACTTCGACCTGAGAGCAAATTAATGTCGGTAACTCCGTTATAAGCATTGTTCACGTTCAAAGTATTTCCTGAAACTGAAACCTTTGTAACAGTAAAGGTTGGTTTTGGACTTACTTCAAATGCTTTATTTAAATCATCTACAATACGTATTGAATCAACCAATTGGCTTTGTTTATTATTGAGTGTAATGATATACGCCCAACTGAATGTAACTCCATCCCGGTTCATAACCGGTTTCGTTGAACTCATATTGATAATAAAAATACCTGATAAAGGATGTATTGTTACCGTTACATTAGCAGTAGAACAAGAGCCTTTTGAATTGCAAATTGTGTAGGTAAATGTATCTGACCCAATATAACCTGAATTAGGAGCATAAATTATTTTATCATCTGTTGGATTATCGGGCGTACCACCGTTATCAACCAAAACTGTTCCGTGCGAACCGTTGGTAGCACTTATAGTTCCGGTTGATGACCCATTTATTCCAAATGAATCATTGTCCAATACTGATATCTTGACATTTACATTTTGAGTTGTTGTTGCATTGTCATCAACTGGCACAGGTGCAGCGTTTAGTGCTGTAACCGTTATGGTTATGGTAGATGTATTTGAGACTGCACCGTTATTATCATTGACAGTGTAACCTATCGGTGTGGCATTTCCATTATAATTTGCAACCGGAGTAAAAGTAACTACCCCTAAATTATTAACCGTATAGGTTCCTTGTCCGGAAACAGTAAACGTAGTTTGGCGACCGGTGATTGAAGGATTAAGATCTACAGTTGCTACATCTACGGTTCCATCAATATCAGTATCATTTGTAGTAACATTAAGTGTTACAGCATTATTTTCTGCTGTAGTCTTCGTATCCGGAGTTGCTACTGGTGGATCGTTAATAGGTGTAACTGTCACTGATATCGTAGATATATTTGAAATGGCTCCTAAATTGTCATTTACAGTATAATTTACTGGAATAGCAGTTCCGTTATAATTAGCAAAGGGAGTAAAAGTAACTACCCCTAGATTGTCAACAACATAAGAGCCTTGTTCAGAAACTGTAAATGTCGTTTGTCGCCCGGCTGAGAGTGGATTAAGATCAACTGTTGACACATCAATTGTACCATCTGTATCAGTATCATTGGTAGTGATATTGAATGATACAGAAGTATCTTCGTTTGTAGTCACTACATCCGGATTCGCGACAGGCGGAGTATTTCCAACAGGAATAGTTATCGTGGCAGGAGTAGTATCAATAGTACCACTATTATCCGTTGCAGTAAAAATAAAACTGTCATTTCCAGTATGTGTTCCATTCGGAAGATAGGTAATTACAGATGCTTGAATCGGTGTCAGAACCTGTCCCATGGTGATGGCTATACCAGCAAGGGACAAGATTCCATGCGAAGGTAAAGTTAAAATTGTGTAACTAACTATAGACCCATCTGTATCTGTTGCAGTTAATGCCGCTAAAGTAGTTGCACCTGCTGTGGATGGTATTGTGGGATTTGTTGCACTATTTGCCACTGGAGGATTATTTCCTACCGGGATAGAAATTGTAGCTGTATTAGACACTGAGTTATTATTATCAGTAGCCAAAAAAGTAAATGAATCATTGCCAATAAATGAACCATCCGGATCATATGTTAAAGCAGAAGCTTGTGCCAGTGTCAATATTTGTCCGGCGGTGATGGCAGTACCCCCAACAGATAAAGTTCCGTGAGAAGGCAAAGTCAAAACAGTATAACTTGCTATGGTTCCATCTGAATCTGCTGCTGTCAATGCTGATATAGCGGTGGCATCGACAGTAGATGCGATAGTGGCGTTCGTGGCGTTATTGGCCACTGGTGGATTATTTCCAACAGGAATAGTAAATATGCCTATATTGGACACCGCATTATTATTATCTTTCGCCGTGAAAGTAAATGAATCATTACCAATAAAACTACCATTTGGATCATAAGTCAATGAAGCCACTTGCACAGCTGTAAGTATCTGACCGGCTGTCATAACTATCCCGTTTACATATAAAATTCCGTGCAGTGGCAAAGTCAAAACAGTATAACCGGATATTGTTCCGTCACTATCCGTAGCTGTTAAAACCGAAATGGCAGTGGCTCCGGCAGTTGATGGGATAGTGGTATTCGTTGCACTATTTGCCACAGGAGGATTATTGCCAATAGGAATAGTGATTGTGGCAGGTGAAGACACTCCACCATTGTTATCTGTTGCTGTAAAAGTGAAACTATCATTTCCAGTAAAAGATCCATTGGGGTCATAAGTTAAAGTAGTAGCCTGAAAAAGAGTTAGCACTTGTACTGTTGTTGCCATCACTCCTCCCACATACAACGTACCATGCGATGGCAAAGTCAGAATAGTATATCCGGCTATAGTTCCATCGCTATCTGTTCCGCTTAATGCAGAAAGTGCTGTAGCACCGGCAGTTGATGGTATAGTTACATTTGTTGCATTATTCGCTACAGGTAGATTATTGCCAACAGGAATGGTGATTGTGGCAGGACTTGGGTCTGTAGCACCGCTGTTATCAGTTGCTGTAAAAGTGAATGTATCATTACCGGTGAAAGTTCCGTTTGGATCATAGGTTAATGCAGTTGCTTGTATCAAAGTCAATATTTGTCCGGCTGTGATGGCTGTACCCCCAACAGATAAAGTTCCGTGAGAAGGCAAAGTCAAAACAGTATAACTTGCTATGCTTCCATCTGAATCTGTTGCTGTCAACGCTGATATAACAGTGGCACCGGCAGTAGATGGAATTATGGCGTTCGTGGCATTATTGGCCACTGGTGGATTATTTCCAACCGGAATAGTAAATATGCCGATATTGGACACCGCATTATTATTATCTTTCGCTGTGAAAGTAAATGAATCATTACCAATAAAACTACCATTTGGATCATAAGTCAATGAAGCCACTTGTATAGGTGTTAGTACTTGTCCGGCTGACATAAGTATCCCATTTACATATAAAATTCCGTGCAATGGAAGAGTCAAAACGGTATAACCGGATATTGTTCCGTCACTATCCGTAGCCGTTAATGCAGATATAGCTGTTGCACCGGCAGTAGATGGAATAGTGGCATTCGTTCCACTATTCGCCACAGGAGGATTGTTGGCAATAGGAATAGTGATTGTGGCAGGTGAAGATACTCCACCATTGTTATCTGTTGTTGTAAAAGTGAAACTATCATTTCCAGTAAAAGTTCCATTGGGGTCATAAGTTAAAGTAGTAGCCTGAAAAAGTGTAAGTGCTTGTACAGTTGTTGCCATCACTCCTCCCACATACAACGTACCATGAGATGGCAAAGTCAGAATAGTATATCCGGCTATAGTTCCATCGCTATCTGTTCCGCTTAATGCAGAAAGTGCTGTAGTACCGGCAGTTGATAGTATAGTTACATTTGTTGCACTATTCGCTACAGGAGGATTGTTGCCAACAGGAATGGTGATTGTGGCAGGACTTGGGTCTGTAGCACCGCTGTTATCAGTTGCTGTAAAAGTGAATGTATCGTTACCGGTGAAAACCCCGTTAGGATCATAGGCTAATGTAGTTGCTTGTATCAAAGTCAATATTTGTCCGGCTGTGATGGCTGTACCCCCAATTGATAAAGTCCCGTGCGAAGGCAAAGTCAAAACGGTATAACTTGCTATGCTTCCATCGGAATCTGTTGCTGTCAATGCTGTTGTAGCAGTGACACCGGCAGTAGATGGAATTGTGGCGTTCGTGGCATTATTGGCCACTGGTGGATTATTTCCAACAGGAATAGTAAATATGCCTATATTGGACACCGCAGTATTATTATCTTTCGCCGTGAAAGTAAATGTATCATTACCAATAAAACTACCATTTGGATCATAAGTCAATGAAGCCACTTGTATAGGTGTTAGTACTTGCCCGGCTGTCATAACCACCCCGCCTACATATAAAATTCCGTGCAATGGCAAAGTCAAAACAGTATAACCGGCAATGGTTCCATCGTCATCCGTAGCCGTTAATGCATATATAGCTGTTGCACCGGCAGTAGATGGGATAGTAGCATTCATTGCACTATTCGCAATTGGAGGACAATTATTGACCGCTACTGTTACTGCTGTTGAAGGACTATAACACCCACTTGAGTTTTGATAAAAAATGAAATAAGTACCCGCCCCAGCTTTTGTTGGATCAGTTATCGATAATCCCAATGGATTATTTGTAGTTTTGAATAAAATGCCACCTCCGCTTGGGGTTGTACTAGTTAATAATGAAGTAAGATCAACGGTTTTTAAGGGACACACATTACTTGGAGTCGAAGTGCTTACTGTTGGATTTATGGGTAAGGTATTGATAGTTACTGTTGCACTGCCACTCATATTTTGGGTACAGGTGGTAGTGGCGTTGGTGGCAATAACATTATAATTTGCACCTGCTGTAGTTTGATTGCCAAAAGAAAGCGCTGAACCTGTTCCTGAAACGGGTAAACCTACAGGAGTTGAGGCTGAATAAAGTTGATAGCTTACGCCTGTTTGTGAACCGGATAAACCGATAGCCACTCCACTGCCGCCGGAACAATAAGAACCACCGCCCGTGACAGTGAATGTTGTAGGTAAAGGATTGATAGTTACTGTGACACTACCGTTCATGTTTTGGGTACAGGTGGTAGTGGTGTTGGTGGCAATAACAGTATAATTTGTTCCTGCTGTAGTCTGGTTGCCAAAAGAAAGGACTGAACCGGTTCCTGCAACGGGTGAACCTACAGGAGTTGAGGCTGAATAGAGTTGATAAGTAACACCGCTTTGAGAGCCGGATAAACCAATAGCAACTCCGCTACCACCGGAGCAATAAGAACCACCGCCGTTGACAGTGAAAGTTGTTGGTAAGGCATTGATAGTTACTATTGCACTGCCACTCATATTTTGAGTACAGGTGGTAGTGGTATTGGTAGCAATAACAGTATAGTTTGTTCCTGCTGTAGTTTGATTGCCAAAAGAAAGGACTGAACCGGTTCCTGAAACGGGTGAACCTACAGGGCTTGAGGCTGAATAAAGCTGATAACTTACGCTTGTTTCTGAACCGGATAATCCAATAGTCACGCCACTGCCGCCGGAACAATAAGAACCACCACCGGTCACTGAGTAAATCGTTGGTAAAGGATTAATAGTTACTGTTGCACTGCCACTCATATTTTGGATACAGGTGGTAGTGGTGTTGGTGGCAATAACAGTATAATTTGTTCCTGCTGTAGTCTGGTTACCAAAAGAAAGCGCTGAACCTGTTCCTGAAACGGGTGAACCTACAGGAGTTGAGGCTGAATAAAGTTGATAAGTAACTCCGCTTTGGGAACCGGATAATCCAATGGCAACACCGCTACCACCCGAGCAATAAGAACCACCGCCGGTGACAGTGAAAGTTGTTGGTAAGGCATTGATAGTTACTATTGCACTGCCACTCATATTTTGAGTACAGGTGGTAGTGGTATTGGTAGCAATAACAGTATAGTTTGTTCCTGCTGTAGTTTGGTTGCCAAAAGAAAGGACTGAACCGGTTCCTGCAACGGGTGAACCTACAGGGCTTGAGGCTGAATAGAGTTGATAACTTACGCTTGTTTCTGAACCGGATAAACCAATAGCAACTCCGCTACCACCGGAGCAATAAGAACCACCGCCGGTGACAGTGAAAGTTGTTGGTAAGGCATTGATAGTTACTATTGCACTGCCACTCATATTTTGAGTACAGGTGGTAGTGGTGTTGGTGGCAATAACAGTATAGTTTGCACCTGCTGTAGTTTGATTGCCAAAAGAAAGCGCTGAACCGGTTCCTGCAACGAGTGAACCTACAGGAGTTGAAGCGGAATAAAGCTGATAACTTACGCTTGTTTCTGAACCGGATAATCCAATAGTCACGCCACTGCCGCCAGAACAATAAGAACCACCACCGGTCACTGAGTAAATCGTTGGTAAAGGATTAATAGTTACTGTGGCACTGCCACTCATATTTTGGATACAGGTGGTAGTGGTGTTGGTGGCAATAACAGTATAATTTGTTCCTGCTGTAGTTTGATTGCCAAAAGAAAGCGCTGAACCGGTTCCTGCAACGAGTGAACCTACAGGAGTTGAAGCGGAATAAAGCTGATAACTTACGCTTGTTTCTGAACCGGATAATCCAATGGCAACGCCACTACCACCGGAACAATAAAAACCGCCACCGGTGACAGTGTAAATTGTGGGTAAAGGATTGATAGTGATTGTTACACTACCACTCATATTTTGGATACAGGTGGTAGTGGTGTTGGTGGCAATAACAGTATAATTTGCACCTGCTGTAGTTTGATTGCCAAAAGAAAGCGCTGAACCGGTTCCTGCAACGAGTGAACCTACAGGAGTTGAAGCGGAATAAAGCTGATAACTTACGCTTGTTTCTGAACCGGATAATCCAATAGTCACGCCACTGCCGCCAGAACAATAAGAACCACCACCGGTCACTGAGTAAATCGTTGGTAAAGGATTAATAGTTACTGTGGCACTGCCACTCATATTTTGGATACAGGTGGTAGTGGTGTTGGTGGCAATAACAGTATAATTTGTTCCTGCTGTAGTTTGATTGCCAAAAGAAAGCGCTGAACCGGTTCCTGCAACGAGTGAACCTACAGGAGTTGAAGCGGAATAAAGCTGATAACTTACGCTTGTTTCTGAACCGGATAATCCAATGGCAACGCCACTACCACCGGAACAATAAAAACCGCCACCGGTGACAGTGAATGTTGTTGGTAAAGGGTTGATAGTTACTGTTGCACTACCACTCATATTTTGGATACAGGTGGTAGTGGTATTGGTGGCGATAACATTATAATTCGTTCCTGCTGTCGTCTGGTTGCCAAAAGAAAGCACTGAACCTGTTCCTGCAACGGGTGAACCTACAGGAGTTGAGACTGAATAAAGTTGATAAGTAACATCTGTTTGAGAACCGGATAAACCGATAGCCACTCCACTGCCGCCGGAACAATAAGAACCACCGCCCGTGACGTTAAATGTTGTAGGTAAAGGATTGATAGTTATGACAAATGTTTGATCTGCAGATTTATCCACACCATCATTATACACGCCCCCATTATCATTGATATGAACAGTGATGGTTGCCGAGCCACTTTGATTTGAAGCTGGTGTATATGTCAGTTTTCCTGTCGCATCAATTATTGGTTGTACGCTAAATAATGCGTTATTATCATTTGTAGCAGTAAAAGAAAGTATTTGAGAAGATTCATCCGGCGGACCCGCACTCAAAGCTGTTGCCCAATTACTTACAGTTTGAACTCCATTATTTTCACATACAGTTTGATCAGATCCTTTAATAAATGAAGGCACATCGTTAACAGATGTAACAGTAATGCTTATTGTCGAAGTAATTAAAGTAGTACCGGGAAGGTCATTTACAGTATAATTTACCGGGGTTGCAATTCCATTGTAATTCGCAACTGGAGTAAATGTAACATCTCCTAAAATGTTGAACAGATAAGTTCCCTCACCTGAAACAGTAAATGTGTTTTGAATACCTGCAGTTGAAGGGTCAAAATCCACTGTTGACACATTAATGTCTATATCGTTTGTGGTGACATTGAATGTAACAGGAGTATCTTCATTTGTTATCGCAACATCTGAATTTGCTACAGGTGCTGTTTGTGCAGAAGCATAAATCGATAGTAATAACCAAATTGTAAAAAGTAAATAATGTTTCATACACATTTTATTTTAAAAAAATGATAAAACAGATTAATCATTTATCCACTTTTGAACTTCAAGGTGATTATGAAACAACTTAGATTTGTAAATTGTTTTACAAATCTAATAATTTTACTACACAGACACCATAATAAATGCTACATAATTCTCAACTAGCACCATATACCCTCAGAACTGTGTACTCAAACTCTGATTCGACGAAAGAACATTCTCCATTAAACAATCAATTCAAAACAGTAACATTTTATAACCTATAAACTAACTCAAGGTTATTTTTAACTACATCCTATGAGCGCCTAACTATTATTTAGATAAATAAATTAGAATTTCTTATCACCTGTCCAATTTTACAGACTATTGTACAGAATTCGAGTAACAAAAAAATACAATATAATACCTTTGCTGTTAAATTACATTTTCATACTTATTGAATTAAAAAACAACAGAAAACAGAAATGGGAAACAAGCCACCCAATATCTAAAAATTCTCAATTATAAAACTAAATCAGTACTAAGGCAAAAAACACATTTTCTATCACTAAAAAAATCTGTATTCGTTTTTATAGATTTTCAAATGAGAAACTCAACAAATCAATAACTAAAAATTCAAATTAAATGAAAATCAGAAATTTATTGAAGAAATCAATTTCGAAACAAATTCAACATAGATTGATGTGTGCATTATTAATGCTCATCACATCACAGTTGATTTTTGCTCAAGCACTTACAGTTAAAGGAAAAATTGTAGACTCACAAGGAGCTGCACTTCCCGGGGTATCTGTCAAGGTTCAAGGAACCTCAACCGGTACAATCACAAATACTGATGGAAATTTTACAGTTCTGGCTCCATCTTCCAAATCAGAACTGGTATGTTCATTTATCGGAATGACACCTCAAACATTTACAGTGGGAAACCAATTATCACCGATTATTACTTTGAAAGATGCTGCAGCAGCATTAAATGAAGTAGTGGTGGTTGGGTATGGAACAGTAAAAAAGTCCAATGTAGTTGGTTCGATTTCTAAGATCAATGCCGATGTTATTGAAAATCGTCCTGTAGCCCGTGTAGAACAAGCATTACAAGGTCAAATGGCTGGTGTATCTGTAAGAAGCACATCAGGCGCACCGGGCAGCGATGTGACTGTTAGTGTGCGTGGAGTAGCTTCTATCAACGGTGTAAGTACTCCATTATATGTTGTTGATGGAGTTCCCATCGATAATCTATCGGGTATTAATCCAAGTGATATTAAGTCTATCGACGTATTGAAAGATGCTGCTTCTGCAGCAATTTATGGTTCACGTGGTTCTAATGGAGTTGTTTTAATCACAACAAAAAAAGGAAAAACAGGTGCACCTGTTATTACCTTAAATGCTTCTACTGCCTATTCCACTATCGAACGTAAAGTAGACGTTATGAATTCTGACGAATGGATCTCATTTAATAAAAAATGGTTGGATCGTCAATGGGTATCCAAATCAGGTCAACCTGCAAGTACATCGCAAGTTGACAGAATTGCTTATGCACAAACTACAGATGGAAAAACATACGATACACGTGCATTATTAGGAAACGTTCGGAATACTTACGGAATTTATGATCCATGGTGGGGAACAAGCAATATTGAAGCAATTGACTGGCAAGATGCTTTATTTAGAACTGCCCCAACAACCGATATACAATTAAGTGCATCAGGAGCTACAGACAAAGTAAACTACTCTATATCAGGAGGAATATACAAACAAGAAGGTGTTGTTTACGGGTCATCTTACGAACGTTACAACCTTCGCGCAAATGTTGAAGCTCAAATGACAGACCGAATTAAAGTAGGCGTAAGCATTGCCCCCTCATATGGTATACAAAAAGGAGGTACGGTTGATGGAAAGGATAACGCCGTATCACGCGCACTTAGTTTTCCTGGTTGGGTACTAGCAGGATCAGGTCGTAATGCAGGAGCAGATCCATATAAATTCTATGACACATGGGGATCAGGACCTAATAACGTAAGCCCATATATTCAAGCAACATCTACCGAAAGACAAAAACCAGAGACTAGAATTAACACATCGTTAACTACTACAATTAATTTAATGAAAGGTTTAAATTTGGCAGGTTTGGTAGCATGGAACTCAAATTCGAACAATGACCGTAGCTATACCCCAACATGGTCAAACGGGAAATGGGATGCGGCAACTCATCCAGGAGAATACTCTAGTTCAAGCTATTCAACATTGTCGTCAAATTCTTTATTATACCAAGGTATTTTGACATATAATAAAGAATGGGGAATCCACAGTATTGATGCTATGTTAGGAGCTTCACAAGAAAGCTATAGTCAAACAACTTCAACTCAAAAACAATCAAACTTCTCTAGTGATAAAACGTGGGTATTTACAAACACAAGTGGTGCTACTATAAACAACAATGATATTGCCTACAGCAACAATGCAATAATTTCATTTTTTGGACGTGTACAATACTCTTTATTAGATCGTTACTTAGTAACCGCTTCACTTCGGCGAGACGGATCATCTAAATTTGGTCTTCAAAATCGTTGGGGGTATTTCCCATCTATTTCTGGAGCATGGAAAATCAATGAGGAGCAGATGATAAAAGATCTTGAATGGATTGGTACTGCAAAACTACGTCTTAGTTGGGGACAAGCGGGTAATGACCGTATTGGTAATGCACAATTTCTTTCGAATATGAGCGCTCTCAACTATGTTACTGGAACTACCCAAGTATTAACTCCTGGTTACGTTGTTGGCAATATTGCTAATCCATTGCTTGGTTGGGAAATAACCTCATCAACAAATGTCGGATTTGACTTTGGTATACTAAAAGATAGAATCTATGTTTCTGCCGATTATTATTACAAGAAAACAAATGATTTATTATTGTCAGCTCCGGTATCATTAATCACTGGATTTACATCAATGATGAATAATGTCGGTAGCGTTGAAAACCGTGGTTTTGAGCTCGATTTAAACTCAGCCAACATTATTAGTAAAAACTTTTCTTGGAATAGCTCGTTGAATATTTCTTTAAACCGCAACAAAATCTTAAGTTTAGGAAGCGACAACTCAGATATCCGTTCGGGACAAGGAAACACCATTATTCAACGTGTTGGATCTCCAATTAACTCATACATGTTACTGCAAGTAGAACGTACACTTCGCACAAGCGATTTTGAGGCAGACGGAGTAACTCCTAAAGCAGGCATTGCCATTTACGCCGGACAAAAACCAGGTGATACAAAATGGAAAGACATGCCCGTAAATGGTGTAACAGATGGCAAAATCACTTCAGCAGATTATGCTGTAGTTGGCAGCTATCAACCAAAATTCGAATGGGGATTTACCAATACATTCAGATACAAAAACTTTGATGCTTCTATATTGACTCAAGGTAGAGTTGGAGGCAAATTACTTTCAATCGGTTCTCGTGGCTGGAATAGAGCAACTAATGCCCCAAGTTACAATTACATGAGCCGCTGGTTATACAATTCATATTGGTCAGAATCTGAACCAGGTGATGGAACAACTCCTGCTTTCTTCGCAATTGTAACCGGTAATCAATATGACACAAACTGGTTATACGATGCAAGTTATATACGTATCAAAAACATCACTGTTGGTTACACGCTTAATCTTAAACCAAACAAGATTATGAACAAAGTACATTTTTATGCTTCTTGCGATAATGTGTATATGTGGGATCATTATGATGCAGGTTTCTCTCCAGAAGCTGCAACTCAAGATAATGCTTCATCCGATTGGGGTTCTTATCCACAAGCAAAAACATACTCTTTTGGTGTCAATATCACTTTTTAATAATCTGCTTTATGAAAAAATATATATCTTTAATTATAATAATTACAGCTGCTCTATCGATGAATTCTTGTTCGAATAAGATAGAAATTTATCCTGTAGAAAACAATACTGCTGATCAGTTTTATTCAAATGAGTTTGAACTAAAACAAGCAGTTATGGGAACTTATGCCAGATTAGGCAGAAATGGAACAAATACTGACTTTCCTACGGATTTTTATTACCAAGCATCTGAAAGTCGTTCCGACAATTTGTACTATGGTACTCTGGCGAATGCTCAACGTGACCAAGTTGACTTGCGTCTTTTTCAAGTTACTGATGTTACCGGTTTGAACACTACTAATTATGGTCGTCTGTATCAATTAATCAAAGACGCAAACAATATTTTATTCAAAGCACCTGAAACTTATACAAGGTATCGTGCCGAAGCATCGTTCCTTCGTGCTCTTGCTTACTTCGAATTGGTTAGAGCCTATGGTCCACAGCCAGTTATCACAAGCCCTGTTACAAGTGAACAAGCTAAAGCAATGCCCAGACAACCTATTGCTGAAGTATATACTCAGATTATCAAGGATTTAGAATTTGCTGGTGCAAATCTAGAGTCAGTTTACACTGGCAGTGATGCCGGACGAGTAGGTTCTTTAGGTGCTAAATGTCTTTTAGGTTATGTTTATGTTACAATGGCTGGCTACCCATTGAATGATAACACTGCATATTCAAAAGCAGAAACCGTTTTGAGCGGCATAATGACTGCAGTTAAAGCGCGATTTGCTCCGGATTATTCTTTAATATTCAATCTGACAAAAGAAAACACTTACGATTTATTCTCTGTTCAGTTTGCATCGGGAGGAGGTTCAATAGGTTCTTCTCTAGCAGGTTATGTAACTAGTGCTGGGTCAACCAGCACCGCTTTCCCTGAATGGGCTTACACTGGATATACTCAACAAGGACAAGACTTTAGGGTAGATTCTGTACTAGTAAAGGCTATGAAAAAAGCAGGAGACAAACGTTTTGCTACTAGTATTGCCACAGGATACTGGACAAAAATACCGCATGGTAGCACACGTGCTGATTCGGTACTATACTATACCACCAGAAACGTTATTGTCAAGTTCCTTACTAAAGATCCTTCAAATACAACAATAAAATCATGGAATGATTATCCATTGAATTTCCCTATTCTCCGTGCTGCCGATGCGTATTTATTGTATGCAGAAGCATTGATCAACAACGGAAAAGCTGGTGATGCTAAGCAGTGGGTAGATGCCATACGTACTCGTGCTGGTTTAGCTCCTTTAGCTGCTAACCCTACTATGGCTGATATTATGTATGAACGTAGATGCGAATTTTTAGGAGAAGGAAAACGTTATTTTGATTTGGTTAGAATGGGTGAAACAACTTTTGTTTCTACGTTAAAGAACTTCTCTGTTGCCTACGGTCACGTTTCAATGGGCGGAACATCTCCTACAAAAAAGGATATGCTATTGCCTATTCCTATTACCGTAATGAATATTAATACTACTTGGGATCAAAACTCTGATTATTGATATTGATTATATATAAAAAACTCTAGTTTATGAAGCTGTCTCAAATTAAAACTGAGACAGCTTCTTTTATTTATATTATCAATAATTCAAGCAAAAAGATACATCGCATCGATCCCAATAAGGCTATACATAATTGGGATCAATGGAAAAAGGATGTGGAGTAAAAAAAGATGCCAGCAGACAAGTCTGCCTAAATATAAGGAATGTATATTTTTATCGGGCATAAATCATTGTTCAAGAATACTTTAATCGACAAGTCACAAAAAAACAATCATCTTTGAGTTTCAATATCTTTGAATTACTCTAGACTACTCCACCTGATATTTACATTGATCCCATAATTGGATAGCCTATTTATAGACACTAAAAAAGCTTGCTCCAACTACGGAACAAGCTTTTGTTTTATGCGACAAAATTGTAAACTACTCTCTAAAATCTTTTAAAACCAATAATCTCACGTACCTCACGAATAGTTTTAGCAGCGTTTTCCTGCGCTTTTTCCTTTCCTAAGCGAGCAACCTTCGAAACATATGCTTCATCGGCTGAGATGGTTTTAATTCGCTCACGCTTGGGTTCTGTAAAGGCAATCATATCCACAGCCAATTGTTTCTTCATGTCGCCGTAGCGAATTTGAAGACCAAAAATATGATTATATCATTTGCGAGAACATTTGCTGTCGCGAAGCGACAAAGTGAATGCGGGAGAATAGACGGCTAAATGCCCATAGATACCACGAGCACATTCTTAAATCATCATATTCATAGCTTCACGAACTTCAGCTAAAGTTTCAATTGCAGTTTGTCTTGCCTGTTTAATTCCATCTTGCAAAATACTCCTAACATAAGACTCGTCCTTTTCCAAATAAATGCGTCTTTCTCTTATTTCTTTAAAATAGCTGTTTAGTGCATCTGCCGTTATTTGTTTTAATTTACCTGACCCTAATTCTCCAATCTCTGCTGCAATCTCTTCTGGACTTGTTCCCAAACAAAGAGATGATAACCTTAGTAAATTGGCAACCTCCGGCCTATTGACAGGGTCAAATGTGATATGTCTTTCAGAGTCAGTTTTTGCCGATTTAATCAACTTAGATGTTTCATCTGCAGTTGCTTTAATCATGATGCTATTATTCCGACTTTTACTCATTTTTTGATTACCATCGAGTCCAAGAATCATAGGGGATTCACTTAATAGTCCTATCGGCTCAGGAAATACATTAGCATTAAACTTCGTATTAAACCTTTTAGCAATAGTTCGTGTCAATTCTATATGTGGCAACTGGTCTTTACCAACAGGTACAACATTACTTTTACAAAAAAGAATATCCGCTGCTTGATGTACTGGATACGTATACATTCCTGCATTAATGATTTCTTTTCCTGAAGCAGAGATTTCCTCCTTAACTGTTGGGTTCTTATTTAATTCCGAAAGTGATACAAGTGATAAAAATGGAACCAATAGTTGATTTAATTCCGGGATATGACTGTGAGGGAAAATATAGGTTTTATGTTGCTTTGGATCTAAGCCACAAGCTAAATAATCTAAAGTAAGTTCAAATACATATTTTGAAATATCTTTGAAAACATCCCTATCTGTTAATACTTGGTAGTCCGCAATTAAAATATATGTTTCTACACCTATATTTTGCAATTTTACACGATTAAGAATTGATCCAAAATAATGTCCAATATGTAAATTTCCTGTTGGTCTATCTCCTGTAAGAACTCTATACTTAGCAGGGTTTGTATATAAATCCTTTTCTAATAATTTGCTTTTTAGAACAGCTGTATCAAATGATGCATTGGATATTCCAATTATACTTTCCTTTGTCATTGTTTAATATTTATTTACGAATAGCTAAAATGTTATTTTTTGTTAATTTTTTTTCATTGCCCACAAATGCTTTAATAACCTCACGTCTCGGTTGATTTAGTTCGGCCGTACCTAAATAAGCAACTGCTTTCATCACCATCTTTGGCACAGCTTCCTACTCATCACAGAAATAATTTTCTAGTAAAGTTTTTCGGTAAGTCAAATACCACTAACAACTATTTCCATTTTTCTTTCAAGTTACAGGAAAGTGAACGAGTAAAGAAGTAGAATTTGTAATGCTAATTATGTATTTCGCCTCTAACTTTTAACTACCAACTTATTACTCTATTGGTATTGATCTACGAATGCGTTGATCTAACGAAGTGAGTGTCTCGGTGGTAGCCACTCCTTTTATTTCCTGTATGCGTGAATTAAGCAGCTCCATAAGGTGCTCATCGTTCTTTGCATAAAGCTTAATAAGAATAGTATAATTACCTAAGGTGTATTGCGATTCTACAATCTCCGGAATTTTTTCCAACTCTTGTACCACTTCCTTGTACATTGAACCGCGTTCCAGAGTTATTCCAATGTAAACACACATTTGAAATCCTAACATTTTTGGATTCACATGATATCCGGATCCTGTGATAACATCGATATCTATCAATCGTTGAACACGTTGATGAATAGCCGCACGGGATACGCCACACTCTTCAGCCACATCTTTAAAAGGCATACGAGCATTCTTGGTAATAATCTGCAAAATTTTTCGGTCTAATTGGTCTATCTTTTCCATAATACTTGATTGTTGTTTAGCATATTGACAGCAAAATTATACAAAATAAATGGAAATTGAAAAAATTAAGTGGTATTAATGTGATATTATAGGATAAAAGATATTAATTTATATATTATGACTATCTTTTTGACAAAAAAAGCCGGAGTGATAACACTCCGGCTTTTCATATGGTTTACAAAAACTATCGTCTTTGTTGTTGTTGCATTTGTTGTTGCAACTGTTGCATTTGCTCAGGGGTTAATTGTTGGCCACCTGCAGGAGCTGGTGTATCTTTTTCAATTGAAAGTAATTCAACTTCAAAAATCAACATTGAGAAAGGTTGAATTTTACCTTGACCACCGTTACCGTAAGCCAATTGTTGAGGTACATACAATTTGAATTTTGAACCAACCGGCATTAATTGCAATGCTTCAGTCCATCCTTTGATTACCTGATTAACCGGAAAAACAACTGGTTCTTTGCGTTCTACAGAACTATCAAAAACAGTTCCATCTAACAAAGTTCCATGATAATGTACTTTTACTTTATTTGTAGCTGTTGGAAGTGGGCCTGTGCCTTTTTTAACGATTTCGTATTGAAGACCACTTGCAGTAGTAATTACACCTGGTTTCTTTCCGTTTTCAGCTAAGAATTTTTCTCCGGCTTTTTTGTTAGGACCAAATTGAGCTTCCATTTTTTTAGATTGAAGAGCTTGCATAGTAGTATTCAAATATGTTTGAGCATCTTTTGCAGTCATTTGAACGTTAGATCTTCTCAAACCGTTAATCAATCCTTGTTTAATAAGGTTCATGTCAACCTTCAAAGTAGAATCACGCAACAAACCTGATTTTTCTTGCTCTTTCAAAGAACTTCCAATTTGTGTACCTAATTGTATGATTTCAGCATGCTCTTTTACTGCTTCGCCTTTACTTCCGTCTTTTAAACCTGCAAGCAAAGACTTAATTTTTAGTTCAGCAGAATCACCCTTGATATAATTATCTTTGATACCAGCACCATTTGCCAAACCAAAAGCATAATTCAAACTATCAATTTGGGTTTTTAATGTTGGTGTTTTAGCTTTATTGCTATCGCACGAAGTTAATGTAAATGCAGCCACCAAAGCCACGGCGATGAATATATTCAGTTTTTTCATTTTTCTGTATATTTAAATTTATTGAATTATTATTTTGCTTGTGGTTGTGGAGCTTGTTGTGGAGCCTGTTGTGGAGCAGACATTTGAGGTTGTGCACCACCCATTTTTTTAGCTTGAATAGCCGCCATCGTTTTTTGAAGGTATTCTTGAGCTTGTTGAGAAGTCATTCCGTCTTTGTGACTACGAAGTGCATTAACTAAACCTTGTTTTACCAAGTCTACATCAAATTTCATTGTAGAATCACCAAATAAACCACTTGCTTTTTGTTGTTTAAATGTTTCACCAATACGTTGACCTAGTTTATACATTTCGTCTTTGCTTACGTCTTTTTTGTAAGCAGCGTCTATTGCTTTCATCAACGCAACAATAGCTTTCTCAGAAGAATCTTTTTGCATCATGTTAGTTTTGATACCTTCTCCATTGGCCAAACCAAGGGTATAATTTATACTGTCATTTTGAGTTTTCAAAGTCACAGTTTTAGCTTCGTATTTATTGCACGAAGAAAGTAGAAAAATGGCAACCAAAGCTACCAGCGATAAAATACTTTGTTTTTTCATTTGAATAATATTTATAAATTTATTTTTGGGTTTCAATGACCGAAATCTATTTGGTTTTCTTTACCACTTTAGAAACGGCTGCTTTTTTAATTGATTTTGGTGCCACGAATGAATTTAATGCCGGAGCTGCAGGAGCTACTTCGATTACAGGTTTAATCTTAAGTAACTGAACTTCAAAAATCAATGTTGCAAATCCAGGTATTGGACCACCGTTTGGAGTTCCTTGTTCGCCATATCCTAAAGTATAAGGAACAAAGAATTTATATTTAGAACCAACAGACATTAATTGCACACCTTCAGTCCATCCCGGAATTACCTGATTCAATAGGAATGTAATTGGTTCGCCACGATCTACAGAGCTATCGAATTTTGTTCCATCAAGTAAAAATCCCTGGTAGTGAACTTCTACCGAATCAGTTGCTTTTGGTTTTGGACCTTCAGCTGGTACCAAAATCTGGTATTGCAATCCGCTTTCGGTTGTTTTTACACCATCTTTTGCTTTATTTTCAGCTAAGAATTTTTCTCCAGCTCCCTTTTTTGCTTCAACCTCCTTAAGTTTAGCTGCAGTAAAATACTTGTTTAAAAATTCATTCGCAAATTCATCTTTCAACAAAAGCGAATCACCTTTTAAAGAGCTAGTGAGTGCTTTGATAAAAACATCCAAATTGACTTTTCCTTCGGGTAAAGTTTTTAAATTTTTATTCAAGCCAGAACCTACATTCATCCCCAATGCATAACTCATTGAGTCAACCTGATTGAAGAATACTTGTTTACATGCATCTGCTACAGGTACATCTGATTTCTTCTTTTTATCTTTGGCAACCGCCGAAGTAAGAACTAAACAAATAGCACCGAGAACTAAAACTGTTTTTTTCATTATTTGTTATTAATATTAAATTTATAGATTTCTATTACAATAAGACTATACAATGTCCAACAGTTCAACTTCGAAAATCAAAGTAGCGTGTGGAGCAATAGCTTGTCCGGCACCTTGTGCACCATAAGCTAAGTCTGATGGGATAAATAATTTCCATTTAGAACCTACCGGCATTAATTGAAGTGCTTCAACCCAACCGCTAATTACTTGAGTTACTCCAAAAGTAGCAGGCTCTCCACGACTAACCGAGCTGTCGAAAACATTTCCGTCGATAGTAGTACCATGATAATGTACTTTTACAGAGTTAGATGCAGTTGGTATTGCTCCGTTACCTGCAGTCATTACTTCATATTGTAATCCGCTGGCTAAAGTTACAACTTCACTACGATTAGCATTTTCAGCTAAAAAGGCTTTTCCTTCTGCTTGTCCTTTTTCGCTTACCTTAGCTTGCAACGCAGTAAAAAATTCATTTATAACCGCTTGAGCATCATCGTAGCTAATGTCTGGTTTGTTTTGTTCCATTACATCTTGTATCCCTTTGGCCAATTTACCATAATCCAATGCAGTAACACCGCTTCCTAAAAGATTATTACCTAAACTTAAACCCAATGCATAACTTACTTTTTCCATTCTAAAATTTAATTTTTACCTTAGTTTCTAACTTGTGAAGAACTAAGCCAGTTTGTTTTATAATATACTAATTTTATCAGATACTTAATTCATAATCCCCTTTTGGGGTTTTCAAATGTTTTTACTCAAAAAAAACGCTGCAAAGATAGCTGATTTGTTGGATAATAGCGTGTTAATAATTCGAAATTATATCGATGAAACTACAATTGGTAATTTTTGTTGTTTTCTTTCACCCGTATTTGGATTAAACATTTCAAAATAAAGCACATAAATTCCTACATTTACATTTTTACCACTAGCTGTTTTACCATCCCAAATCAAGAAACCTTCAGTGGAAAGTAAAATATTAGATGCTAATTGAAGAACCTTCACTCCTACTGTATTCAGAATCATAACATTTGCAACATATCCTGCAGCGTCAGTTTTATATTTGATAATGCAAACATCATTTACACCATCATTGTCAGGCGAGAAACTCTCAGGTTCAGTCCATACAAATTTATCAACATTTGTAACATCCAACAGATCTCTAAATTGTGAATTTTGATATCCGGGTGTTCCAAAATTAGTTGTTGAGGATGCCGAATGCCATGATGAAGCATCCTGAGTTGGTAAATCAGGATTGATTCTTTCCAAAGCCACACCTTTGGGATTTTTTACAAGAACATGATGCCATTTCACATTGTATTGCAGTTCATCAAAAATGCTGTCTTTTGCTGAATTTGTAAAAACTAATACAGCACTCTCATTATTTAGCGAGCTCCATTGGGTAGAAATTATGTTACTTTCTGGTGGACATGAGTGATAAGTACGAAGCTTTTCGGCATCAGAACAAATAGCTAAATAGTCGTGAGGCGATAAATTTGTCTGCGGTGGGATAATATTTCCTGTATTCAGCGTTCCATCAGTTTTACGAGTGGTGAAAACCATGCCCGAGACGTCCAGCAATTTATCCGATTTGTTGTAAATCTCAATGTATTCCAAAGAGTTCTCGGGATTTTCGAACATTACTTCGTTGAAAATTAAATCACCTATCTCCTTTTTCTCAACAATACCAATACTTTTCTTCGTTAACTCTAGAATATTTCCGGCTAGGTCGCTCAATCCTGTCGTTTGCATATTAT
>Ga0209123_1000224_pt1 | contig 85226 bp, 82 predicted proteins | sample BarGraIncu00431A_FD_184500 | JGI IMG/M metagenome (GOLD analysis project Ga0209123, IMG submission 184500) | Arctic peat soil microbial communities from Barrow, Alaska, USA - Barrow Graham LP Incubations 004-31A (SPAdes) (version 2) | ecosystem: Environmental > Terrestrial > Soil > Wetlands >... | reverse complement strand
CTTTAACTTGCTGCATGGCTTGACCGCCAGTCAGGGCACCCAGGCAATTGACATAGTCTTCGGTATGAAGCAAGTTCCAGAGTTTTTCGGCACCGCGGCGGGCCAGGGTGTACTCAATCTGGAACGAGCCGCGCAAGCGCACCACATCGGCGGCGCTGTAGCCGCGCTTGATGCCCTTCCAGCGCGGGTTGGTGGCCCAGTCTTTTTCCAGTGCGGCGACTTGTTGTTCGCGGCTCAGTTGCTTGCTTGTGGTGTGTGGCATGAGATCACTCCTTAAGTTGATAAAACTGTTGGCACCTGCGCTTCGCAAATCCGGTGCTTCAAGGGTAATTTTATGTCTTGTATAAGACTGAAAACTGATCTTATGTCTTATAGAAGACATTTTTTAAACCAAACAAAATCAATAACTTACAACCACCAATTCGCATTGTGAAAATGATTTTTTTACAGTGAGAAAAAATGCTGCAATGCACTCATTCGATTTTTTACATCCCGAAATTACTTTTCTGCCATGTGGAAAAACCGACGGATAGCAACGCCGCCCGGATTCCAAGCCGAGCTCACCACAATCGCGGCGGCACAAATGAGGCGGTCTGCGGCGCCTCAGCTGTCGATCGAGCTAAGGAAAAAAACCAGGGACCCTGCCAAAGAGTCAATCCGGCAAGGCAACTTTCTGATCGACGCTGAACTGGTAGTCTTTGAAAATGTGCTCGGCACTCAAAGTCTGGTAACTGCCATCGGCCAGGCGCCGGGTCGTGTCCTTGAGACGATAGGTGTAATGGCCACAAGTCCAGAGGTTGAAGTTGCGCATGTGGGTGCACAGACAGGTCTTGTCCATGACCGAGATGGTTTTGGAATCCGGATGCAACGCCACTTCCCGGTTGTAGGCTGTGATGTAGGCACAGTTGCCGTTGCCATCCAGCAAATAACCGTAAGCCTCGCAATTGGGCCGGATGCCAGCGCCAATGGCCGGCGAGCCTTTGAGCATGCGCATCGGGTAGCCGGTCGGCGAGATCGTGTTGACCACAATGTCAGCTTCGCTGGCCTTGAAGTAATCCTGCTTGACCTTGTCCGGCAAACCACACTCATTGGCCACGGTGAACCGGGTGGCCACCTGCACAGCCGCCGAGCCCGTTTCCAGAAACTGCACCGCGTCGCTGCCGGTAAAGATGCCACCGGCTGCAATCACCGGAATATCGAGCTGTTCAGTTTTCATGAACTGCACCACTTCGGCCACGATCGTGGCCAGATCGTATTGTGCCCAATCCATGCCAAAACCCAAATGACCACCGGCCAGCGGGCCTTCCACAATCACATAATCGGGCTTGCGCTCTAACCTGGCGTTCTTGCGCAAAAACAGTTGCAGGGCGCGCACCGAGGACACGATGATGCCCAGCTTGGCATCGCGAAAGCGGGGATGGTCTGCAATAAGCCCAAACGAGCCCAGGTGCAAACCGGCGCTCAAGGTGATGCCATCAATGCCTGCATCCAACGCTGACGCCATGCGCACCTGCAAGGTCTCGCGCGGCCCGTTCATGGTCAGTTTTTCCATGCAGTTGACAAAAATAAGCCCCTCGCCGCCCTTGGCCTGCATGGTGGCTTCAACGTGGCGCCGGGTGGCCTCGGCCAGTACACCCAGATCAAACTTGATGATGGACTTGTCGGAGTTGTCGATGTTGGCCTTGTAGAAACGGGTTTTGTCTTTGACAAAACTGGTGTCAAAACGCCGGTCAGATACGTCGGGCACCATGGCGTCAGAAATATGGCCGATGCCGCCAAGCCGGGCGGTTTCCAGGGCCAGTTCGGCGGTTGAAATATCAACCCCCATGCCACCGACCATGATCGGGACAAACTCTTTTTTTCCGAACTTCAGGCGGAAATCATCAACACGTTTCATGAGAATCCTCGGGGGGACTCCAACATCTCGGGTACCCGTCCTGGACGCGGACCCCCCAAGGGGTTCGGAGAAGCTGAAAGTCGCAAGACAACATAGTCCTGTAAGCGCGGAATTCTACCCGCCCGCCCCCTCAAATCTGCCGGATTGATAATTCCCCTTCCCGGTTCAAGTGCTTGACCCGAGGCCATCCGGCCTGACGCTCGACGGCTCCTGGGCCCACGCAGCGCGTTACGCGTTGACCCGCAGGCGCTCACGTAAGATGGGCGCTGAAAGCCCCTTATCAAATAGCCACAGTTAACAAGGCATTGACCCTCATGGCCACTTCATCCAGCAAACCCCTGCGCCCGCTCAAGGGCGTGCGCATTCTCAGTCTCGCGCTCAACCTGCCAGGCCCGGCGGCCTTGATGCGCTGCCAGCAAATGGGCGCCTCCTGCGTCAAACTCGAACCGCCAGCACCCGCCGGGGCGGCGCCCGGCGCGTCGGGCGATCCCATGGGCTTGTACAACCGGGCTGCCTACACGGTGCTGCACCAGGGCGTTCGCATCGGCGTCGCCGACCTCAAGACGGATCAGGGCCAAAAAGCCTTGCACCGGGAGTTGGCCAAAGCCGATGTGTTGCTGACCTCTTTTCGACCGTCGGCACTGACCAAACTGGGCTTGGACTGGAAAGTGCTGCACAAGCGTTACCCGGCCCTGTCACAGGTGGCGATTGTCGGCGCCCCCGGCGCGCGCGCCGAAGAACCCGGACACGATCTCACCTACCTGGCAGAAAACGACCTCATCAGCGCTCTGGCGTTGCCGCCAACCCTGTACGCCGACATGGGCGGCTCGCTGATGGCGTCAGAAGCGGTACTCACAACGGTGCTGATGCAACAAAAAAAAGGCAAAGGCTTGTTGGTTGAAGTCGCCCTGTCGGAAGCTGCGGGCTATCTGGCCTTGCCGCGCAACTGGGGCCTGACCCAGCCTGGCGCCGCTGTCGGTGGCGGTCACGCCGGCTACCGCGTTTACCCCTGCAAAGACGGCCGGGTGGCGGTGGCGGCACTGGAGCCGCACTTTGCCAAAGCCCTGTGCGCCGCAGCCGGGGTTCCCTATGCCAATATCCTGACCCTGTTGTCACCTGACACGCATCAGGCCATTGCCAGCTACCTGCTCGGCATGACCCGCCAGGCCCTGGATACGCTGGCCAGAGAAAAAGACATTCCCCTGCATACACTACCAAATTAGTAGCTACTTACAAAGGTGGGACGGGGGCTAGAGCCCGTTTTTATATAAATTTCTGCAGCAGCACCGTGGCGCGCGCTTCCATGGCCTGACCCAGCCCCACCGGGCCCATTTTCTCTGCCGTCTTGGCTTTGACATTGACTTGATCGACTTCAACCGCCAGCGCCAGCGCAATTTGCGCTCGCATGGCGGCCATATAAGGCATCAACTTGGGCGCCTGCGCGATCACGGTGCTGTCGACATTGCCGATCTCAAAACCCTTGGCGCGCACGCGCCGTGCGGCCTCCGTCAACAGCGCCAGCGAATCAGCGTCCTTGAAGCGTGCATCGGTGTCCGGGAAATGCGTGCCGATGTCCCCCAGCGCGGCGGCGCCCAGCAGGGCATCGGTGATGGCGTGCAACAGCACGTCCGCGTCCGAGTGGCCGTGCAGCCCGAGGTGATAGGGAATCTCGACGCCCCCCAACATGAGCTTGCGCCCCGCAACCAGGGCGTGGATGTCCCAACCTTCACCGATTCTGAAATTCATGTCACTGGCCCTTTTAAATTCGCTTGCTGACTGTTGCAGCGCAGAATCGCCCGATGAGCGCGTCATTAACACCGCTTCGGCCAGGCAGAAGTCTTGCGGGTAAGTCACCTTGAAATTCTGGGCGCTACCGGGCACCAGCTTCGGGCTCAGGCCCATGGCTTCCATGGCGCTGGACTCGTCGGTGACGGTGGTGCCTGCCACTTGCAACGCGTCCAACAGACTGCCCATGCGAAACATCTGGGGGGTTTGCGCCAGCCACTTGTCGGCACGCTCCAAGGTGGCGGCCACCCGGCCAAGGGACTCACGTTTGAGGGTGTCAGGCAAGGGCAGTGCCAGCAGGCCGCCCACGTCATCTTGCCAACAGGCATCGATCAACTGATTGATCTGATCCGGACGAATCAGACAGCGTGCTGCGTCGTGCACCAGCACCCAGTCGTGCCGGGAAGCACCTTGCCCCAGCAGAAAATTTAAACCATTCAATACGCTTGTAGCCCTCGTGGAACCTCCACAAGCAGCTATTAAAAAGCGAGCGTCATTCAAGGTCTGCGAGGCAAAAAATGCATCGTCTGGCGCCACCACCACCAGTGTGCGGGCAATGCGCGGCACCGCCGCAAACGCCGCCAGAGTGTGCATCACCATCGGCTTGCCAGCCAGCAGCTGGTACTGCTTGGGGCCTGCCGCCCCGGCCCGCGACCCGGTGCCCGCGCAGGGAATCAAGGCCCAACAACGCGGAGCCGTGTCGGATTGGGGGATAAATGCGCTGGTATCTGTCATGGTGTGGTCCGCATTCTAGAATCCTCCCTGAATCACCCTGGCCTGAAACGCGCAGGGTGTTGGCGTTTCTGTCACGCATTGGCCCTGTGGGCCACCACCTGCCCTGCATTCATGGAATTACCCAAACTCATCCCCGGCAAACGCTTCACCCTGCCCCGCCCGGTCGGCTCAGCCGATGCGCTGCTGCTGGCCCAGCTGGGGCTGCGCGAGAAGAGCCAGCACAAGGTCACGGCCATCATCACGGCCGATGCCTTGGACGCGCAGCGCCTGATCGACGAAATGGCGTTCTTTGCGCCCGAGCTGCGCTGCGTTCTGTTTCCGGATTGGGAAACCTTGCCCTACGACACCTTTTCACCGCACCAGGACCTGATCAGCGAGCGCTTGGCCACCTTGTGGCGCATCAGCCAGCGCAACAAAGACACCGGCGCCGATGTGGTGCTGGTGCCCGCCACCACCGCGCTCTACCGGCTCGCGCCGCGTGCCTTTCTGGCCGGCTACACCTTTCACTTCAAGGTCAAACAAAAACTCGACGAAGCCAAACTCAAGGCCCAATTGACGCTGGCCGGCTACAGCCACGTGACGCAAGTGGTGAGCCCGGGCGAATACGCGGTGCGCGGCGGCCTGATTGACCTGTTTCCGATGGGCAGTGCCGTGCCCTACCGGGTTGATTTGTTTGACGACGAGATCGACAGCATCCGCACCTTTGACCCCGACAGCCAGCGCAGCCTGTACCCGGTGCCCGAGGTGCGCCTGCTACCCGGGCGCGAGTTCCCGATGGATGACGAGGCGCGCGCGCGCTTTCGCAACCGCTGGCGTGAGCTGTTAGAGGGCGACCCGACCCGCAGCCGCATCTACAAAGACATCGGCAACGGGGTTGCCACCGCCGGCATTGAATACTACCTGCCGCTGTTTTTTGACGACACCGCCACGGTGTTTGACTATTTGGGTGAGGCTGCCACGGTGGTGCTGCACGGCGACCTGGAGCCCGCCTTTGCCCACTTCTGGCAAGACACACGCGAGCGCTACCGACTGGTGCAAGGCGACCCGGACCGCCCGGTGTTGCCGCCGGGGGCCCTGTTTTTAAGCACCGAGCAGTTTTACGAGCGGGTCAATCAGCATGCGCAACTGGCCTTGCGGCCCACCCTGGACACTGCCAGCGCTTACGCCGAGTTTGAAGCGCTGCCGCCTTTGAGCGTGGTGCGCGGTGCCGAAGATCCGCTCGCCCGCCTGAAAGCCCACATCCGCAACACCCAGCAGCGCACCCTGGTGCTGGCCGAAAGCGAGGGCCGCCGCGCCAGCCTGCTGGACTTCTTGCACAGCAGCCAGTTCGACCCGCCCGCGTTTGACTCGTTGGCCGAATTCGAGTGCAGCGATGAGTCGATCGGCATTGCCACCTCCAGCCTGAGCATGGGTTTTAGCTGGCTGGAAGCGGGCATCGACTTCGTCACCGAAACCGAACTCTTTGCCGCCGGCCCCACCACGCGACGGCGCAAAAAACAGGAACAGGTCAGTGACGTTGAAGCCCTCATCAAAGACCTGAGCGAGCTCAACATCGGCGACCCGGTGGTTCACTCGGCCCATGGCATTGGCCGCTACCGGGGCCTGATCAACCTGGACCTGGGCAACAGATTAGCCAATGGCGAGCCCGAGGTGCAGGAATTTTTGCACCTGGAATATGCCGACAAGGCCACGCTGTATGTGCCGGTGAGCCAGTTGCAGCTCATCAGCCGCTACACCGGCGTGGCCGCGGACGAAGCGCCGCTGCACAAACTGGGCTCCGGCCAGTGGGACAAGGCCAAGCGCAAAGCGGCCGAACAGGTGCGCGACTCGGCCGCCGAGCTGCTCAACATCTATGCCCGACGCGCCCTGCGCGAAGGCCATGCCTTCAGGTACTCGGCCAGCGACTACGAAATCTTTGCCAACGACTTCGGCTTTGAAGAAACCGCCGACCAAAGTGCTGCCATTCACGCTGTCATTCAGGACATGATCAGCCCGCGCCCGATGGACCGGTTGATCTGCGGCGATGTCGGCTTTGGCAAAACCGAGGTCGCCCTGCGCGCCGCCTTCATTGCCATCACCGGCGGCAAGCAGGTCGCTTTTCTGGCACCGACCACGCTGCTGGCCGAACAGCACTACCAGACGCTGGTCGACCGCTTCAGCAAATGGCCGGTCAAAGTGGCCGAGATGAGCCGCTTCCGATCCGCCAAGGAAATCACCGCCGCCATGAAAGGCATTGCCGACGGCACCATCGACATCGTGGTCGGCACCCACAAGCTGCTGAGCAAAGACACCCATTTCAAAGACCTGGGCCTGCTCATCATCGACGAGGAGCACCGTTTTGGCGTGCGCCACAAAGAGCAGATGAAAGCGCTGCGCGCCGAGGTCGATGTGCTCACACTCACCGCCACCCCGATCCCGCGCACGCTGGGCATGGCGCTGGAAGGTTTGCGCGACCTGAGCGTGATTGCCACCGCACCGCAACGCCGCCTGGCCATCAAAACCTTTGTGCGCACGGAAGGCGCAGGCGTGATCCGTGAGGCCGTGCTGCGCGAACTCAAGCGCGGCGGCCAGGTTTACTTTTTGCACAACGAGGTCGAAACGATCGAAAACCGCCGCGCCAAGCTGGAGGAACTGCTGCCCGAAGCGCGTATTGCCGTCGCCCATGGCCAGATGCCCGAGCGCCAGCTGGAGGCCGTGATGCGCGACTTTGTGGCCCAGCGCTTCAACCTGCTGCTGTGCTCCACCATCATCGAGACCGGCATTGACGTGCCGACTGCCAACACCATCGTGATGGCGCGCGCCGACAAATTTGGCCTGGCGCAATTGCACCAGTTGCGTGGCCGCGTCGGCCGCAGCCACCACCAGGCCTACGCCTACCTGATGGTGCCCGACCTGGAAGGCCTGACCAAGCAGGCGCAGCAGCGGCTGGACGCCATCCAGCAAATGGAAGAACTGGGCAGCGGCTTCTACCTTGCCATGCACGACCTGGAGATTCGCGGTGCCGGTGAAGTGCTGGGCGAAAACCAGAGCGGCAACATGCTTGAAGTCGGCTTTCAGTTGTACAACGAGATGTTGAGTGAAGCGGTGCGCTGCCTCAAGGCCGGTATTGAGCCCGATTTGCTCAGCCCGCTCAACGTCAGCACCGACATCAATCTGCACGCCCCGGCGCTCTTGCCCGACGATTTTTGTGGCGATGTGCACCTGCGCCTCTCGTTTTACAAAAAGCTGGCCACCGCACAAAACGCCAACCAGATTGATGCGCTGCTGGAAGAGCTGGTGGACCGCTTCGGCAAGCTGCCCAGCCAGGCGCAAACCCTGATCGATGTGCACCGTTTGCGCGTTTTGGCCAAACCCTTTGGCGTGGTCAAGGTGGATGCCGCCCCCAGCGTGATCACCATCACCTTCAAGAAAAACCCGCCGATTGATCCGATGAAGATCATTGCGATGATCCAGCAGAACAAGCACATCAAACTGGCGGGCAATGAAAAGCTGCGCATTGAGCGCGAGTTGCCGGAGGTCAAGGGCCGGGCGCAGATGGTGCGCGATGTGCTGCGAAACCTGGGGCAACCAGTGGCGGCGGATGCGCCTGCGGCGTAACAGAAGGTCAATACCCATGTGCCTGATCGCCTGGAACTGGCAACCCGCCAGCCACACCCCACTGCTGTTGATTGCCAACCGCGACGAGTTCTACGCCCGCCCCACTGCGCCCCTGCACTGCTGGGATGACGATGACATCCTGGCCGGGCGCGATTTGCAGGCGGGCGGCACCTGGCTGGGCATCAGCCGCTCGGGACGGTTGGCCGCCTTGACCAACCACCGCAATCCAGCGGCCCTGCGCGCGGATGCGCCCTCACGCGGCGAACTGGTCAGCGCTTACTTACAGACCGACGCCAGCGCGATGGACTACCTGACTGAACTGGCTGGGCGGGCAACTGACTACAACCCGTTTAACCTGCTGGTTTTTGACGGCACCAGCCTGCTGGGTCTGGAGAGCCGCCGCGCCAAGGTGACTGCCATGCACCCCGGGCTGGGCGCCGTGTCCAATGCGGACTTTTTGACACCCTGGCCCAAGCTGGCCAACCTGAAAGGCGGTCTGCAAACCCTGCAGGGGCAAGAGCCGCCCAACGATGCCCAGTTGTTGGCGCTGCTGCAGAACCCAAGCGTTGCCGCCGATGCCGACCTGCCAGACACGGGCATACCGCTGGAATTCGAGCGCGCACTCTCGGCCGCATTCATCGCCCTGCCAGACTACGGCACCCGTGCCTGCAGCATCGTGCGATTTGAGGCAGATCAGATCACGTTTCTGGAGCAGTGCTTTGATGCCCATGGCGCCACAGGTACCCGGCAACTCACGACCGCATGGCGCCGCGTGGCGGGTGACCTGCCAGACCGGCTGTGACATAGGCCTGGGCATAGGCTAAACTGAACGAGCCGAACACGCCAGGAGAAACATCATGCCCACCGTCTCAGAAAAAGCCGCAGACTATCTGGTTGAGCCGCCTGCGCGCCACGTGCGCCTGTTTCGCAATGGAGCCAATCAGGCCGTGCGCATCCCCAAAGAGTTTGAACTGCCGGGGCAAGAAGCCACTATTCGCCAAGTGGGCAACACGCTGGTGATTACGCCCATCGAAGCAAAAAAAGGCTCGCTACGTGAGCTTCTCGATTCCTGGGAGCCTATGGAGGAAGAGTTCCCTGATGTCGATGAAGGCTTGTTGCCACTCGACGACATCGAGCTATGAGCAGCACGATGGTCCAACCCAGGTGGCTACTGGACACCAACATTCTCTCCAGCGTCATCAAACACCCGCACGAACGACTGGGTCAACGACTGCGTGACCTGTTTGACCAACAACCAGGTGCGTTGGTCACCAGTTTCGTCGTTGAATGTGAGCTCATGTTTGGCGCAGCCCGGGTGGAATCAACGGTGCTCCCCAAAAAAATTGCCGACCTACTCCAATTCATACCCGTCATGGCACTGGCACAAAACGTGGTGCCCCACTACGCCACCATCCGTGCCCAGTTGCAGCGTCAGGGAACCTCCATCGGCCCCAACGACATGTTGATCGCCGCCCACGCGCTGGCGCTGGATGCCACGCTGGTCTCAGGCGATGCAGAATTTGCCCGCGTACCGGGCCTGCGAGTCGAGAACTGGCTGATGTCAGCCGCATAAGAAATAGGCCTCTAGCCCCCGTCCTGCTTACATAAGCAGCTATCAAAACAATAGTAAATTTTTCCTTCATGCACCCTATTGCAATCGCCCCCGGGCTGATCATTCAAGGCTTTACCCCACCGCTGCGTTTGAGCGACTTCAAACTGATCGCCTTCGACATGGACTCCACGCTCATCAACATCGAGTGTGTGGATGAAATTGCTGACGCAGTCGGTCGCAAGCGAGAAGTCGCCGCCATCACCGAAGCGGCCATGCAGGGCAGAATCACCGACTACAAAGAGAGCCTGCGCCAGCGCGTGGCGCTGCTCCAGGGGGTGACCGAAGTGCAGATGAACCAAATTTATCAGGAACGGATGCAGTTCAACCCCGGTGCCTTTGAACTGGTCGCGGCCTGCAAGACAGCCGGGCTCAAAGTGCTGCTGGTCTCAGGCGGATTCACCCACTTTACCGACCGCGTGGCGCAGCGCCTGGGCATTGACTACACCCGCTCCAATGTGCTGCAGATTGAGAACGGCGTCCTCACCGGCCGCATGGTCGATCAGCCTTGGGGCGACATTTGTGATGGCGATGAAAAGCGCAAGATGTTGCTCGAAACCTGCGCTCTGCTGGGCATTGCGCCGAAGCAATCGATTGCCGTGGGCGATGGTGCCAACGACCTGCCGATGATGTGCGAGGCGGGTTTGTCTGTCGCCTACCACGCCAAATCCGCCGTGCGCGAGGTCGCCAATATCTCCATCGAGTCAGGCGGGCTGGAACGATTGCTGACGCTGTTCCAGCCCTGAACCGGGCGTTCTTCCCGTCACACCGGTTCCGGCACGTTCGGCAAACTGGCCAGCGCCAGCGCCAACTCGGTTTCGTCGTAATGCTCGTCGGTCAATTCACCGGCAAAGTACTTTTGGTAAGACGTCATATCGAAATGGCCATGCCCACTCAGGCAAAACAAGATGGTCTGCGCTTTGCCCTCGCGCTTGCAGCGCATGGCTTCTTCAATCGCGCCCTTGATTGCGTGGTTGGACTCGGGCGCAGGCACGATACCCTCGTTGCGGGCAAACAGCACGCCGGCTTCAAAACACTCCACCTGGTTATAGGCCACGGCCTCTAACAGCCCCAACGCCTTGCAATGCGACACCAGCGGTGACATGCCGTGGTAGCGCAGGCCGCCGGCATGAAAGCCCGGTGGCGTGAACTGACTGCCCAGCGTATACATCTTGGTCAAAGGTGTCATGTGCCCGGTGTCGCCAAAGTCGTAGGCGTATTTGCCGCGCGTCAGCGACGGGCAAGCCGCCGGTTCAACCGCCACGATGCGCGTTTTCTGGCCACCGCGCAAGCCGTGCCCGATGAAGGGAAAAGCAATGCCCGCCAAATTGGAGCCACCACCGGCACAGCCCACCACCACATCGGGCCAGTCATTGGCCATTTGCATCTGCATCATGGCCTCTTGCCCGATGATGGTCTGGTGCAACAACACATGGTTGAGCACCGAACCGAGCGCGTATTTGGTGTCCTCGCGCTGCACGGCGAGCTCCACCGCTTCCGAGATCGCAATGCCCAGGCTGCCGGGATGGTTCGGGTTCTTGGCCAGCACGGAGCGGCCATACACCGTCTCATTGGAGGGTGAGGCGACACAACGCGCGCCATAGGTTTCCATCAAGGCGCGCCGATACGGTTTTTGGTCGTACGACACGCGCACCTGGAACACTTCAACTTCCAGGCCATAGAGCGAGCCGGCAAACGCCAGCGAGGAGCCCCACTGGCCGGCCCCGGTTTCGGTCACCAGCCGCTTGATGCCGGCCTCTTTGTTGTAAAACGCCTGCGGCACGGCGGTATTGGGCTTGTGGCTACCCGCCGGGCTGCCGCCTTCGTATTTGTAATAAATCTTGGCCGGTGTGCCGAGCGCTTTTTCAAGACGGTGGGCACGAAACAGCGGCGCTGGCCGCCACAGTCGAAACACATCGCGCACCGGCTCAGGAATCTCGATCTCGCGCTCCAGGCTCACCTCTTGCATGATCAGCGCCATGGGGAACAAGGGTGCTAGGTCATCGGGCCCGACCGGCTGCATGGTGCCGGGATGCAGCACGGCTGGCATCGGCTTGGGCAAGTCGGCCTGCAGGTTGTACCAAAATTTTGGCATCTGGTCTTCGTTCAAAAGAAACTTGGTCTGCTTGCTCATCAATGCTCCTGAATCAGTTTGGAATCAACAATGGAAATGACGGGGTCACCCGGAGTATCCCCGCGTTTGGATTGAAATCGCAGCACCGAACAGCTCGGGTTTACCCGCAGCCGATGAATCGAACCCCGGCATATCGATATGAAAACTCGGTCTATGCGCGGCTCCATGCGGGCTTTAAGATGTGCCTTCATTTTTTTGCATTCGAAAGCCCCTCATGAAAATCGAAACCCTTGCCGTCCACGGCGGCTACACGCCCGAGCCCACCACCAAAGCGGTGGCCGTGCCGATTTACCAAACCGTGGCCTTCGCGTTTGACGACACCCAGCATGGCGCCGATTTGTTTGACCTGAAAGTGGCGGGCAACATCTACAGCCGCATCATGAACCCGACTTGCGGCGTGTTGGAGGCGCGCGTAGCAGCCATGGAAGGCGGCATTGGTGCACTGGCAGTGGCCTCGGGCATGTCGGCGATTGCCTATGCGATTCAGACCATCACCGAGGCGGGCGACAACATCGTGTCGGCCTCCACCTTGTACGGCGGCACCTACAACCTGTTTGCCCACACCTTCCCGCAAATGGGCATTGAGGTGCGCTTTGCCGATTACCGCGACCCGACCTCGTTTGCCAAACTGATCGACGCCCGCACCAAGGCGGTGTACTGCGAAACCATTGGCAACCCGCTGGGCAACATCACCGATCTGGCGGCCCTCGCGCAAGTGGCACACGCCCACGGCGTACCCTTGATTGTGGACAACACGGTAGCCAGCCCGTATCTGTGCCGCCCGTTTGAACACGGTGCCGACATCGTGGTGCACTCGCTGACCAAATACCTGGGTGGCCACGGCACCACCATTGGCGGCATCATTGTGGATTCAGGCAAGTTCCCGTGGGCCGAGCACAAAGAGCGCTTCAAGCGCCTGAACGAGCCCGATGTGAGCTACCACGGCGTGGTCTATACCGAGGCGCTGGGCGCTGCCGCCTACATTGGTCGCGCCCGCGTGGTGCCGCTGCGCAACATGGGCGCAGCCTTGAGCGCGCTGGCTGCCTTCCAGATTCTGCAGGGCATTGAAACGCTGGCCTTGCGCATGGACCGCATCTGCGACAACGCCCTGCGCATCGCCCAGCACCTGCAAGCGCACGCCAAAGTGGGTTGGGTCAACTACGCGGGTTTGCCCGACCACGCGGACCACGCGCTGGTTCAAAAGTACCTGGGCGGTCGTGCCTCGGGCATCATCACCTTTGGCCTGAAGGCCAGCGACAGCCTGGCGGCCGGTGCGCGCTTTCAGGACGCGCTCAAACTGTTCACACGGCTGGTCAACATTGGGGATGCCAAGTCCCTGGCCTGCCACCCGGCCAGCACCACGCACCGCCAACTCAACGCCGAAGAATTGGCCAAAGCGGGCGTGAAACCCGACATGGTGCGTTTGTCGGTGGGCATTGAGCACATTGACGACCTGCTGGAAGACCTGGATCAGGCGCTGGCGGCGGTTTGACCGACTGACTCAGGCCCACTCCAGCACGGGCCGCCCGGCCTGCACCGTGAAGCGGGCCAGGGTTTCAATTTTTGTGTCCTGACGGGTCACGTCATCGACCACGCGCAAGCTGGTGGTGAGCTGCGTCGGCGTGAACTCGGCCACGCCATAGCCTTTGCGCAGCGCATCGGCAAAGACAAAATGCGGGTTCTCGGCCAGCCGCTCCGCTGTTTTGGCGTTGCCGCCGGAGCGCGAGGTGATGCTGGTGCCGCAGAATTCCACCCCGACGCTGGCACTGCTGGGGTCGGCGTAATCGGCCTTCACATGGCCGACCCAGTTTTCATGCACATCGCCGCCCAGAATCACCGGGTTGGCCACCGCGTGCTGGCGCAAGGCATCGGTCAAGCGCGTGCGGGCTGCGGGGTAGCCGTCCCAGCCGTCGTTCCAGAAGGTCTGGCCGGGGCCTGCTTGAAAGTCCCGCTGACCGAACAAAGTGGGCTGGCCCAACACATTCCAGCCGGACTCGTGCGCATGGGGTTTTGAAAATTCGTCATACAGCCAGCGTTCCTGTGGCCGCCCCAGCAGAGAGCGAGTGGTGTCGTTCCATTGCGGGCAAGTGCCTGGCTTCACTTGGCCCGATCCCACCCCACCGCCTGGGGTGCAGGCCTGCGGGTCTTTGTACTGACGACCGTCCAGCAGGTAAAGAGACGCCAGCTGGCCGTAGGGCAAGCGGCTGTAAATGCGCAGCTCAGCGCCCGTCGCCAAGCCAGCCAAGCCGTGGGTCAGCGCGGATGCGCGCACCGGCATGTGTTCGTACCAGGCCTGGTAAGCCGCCGCACGACGGGCCAAAAAGTTCGCAGGCACAGCGGGGTCAAAAGCGCTGCTGAAACCCGCTTGCACCCCCGCGTAATCGTTTTGCAGCTCGTGGTCATCCCAGGTCAGCAGCCACGGACAGGCCGCATGCATCGCCTGCAAGTCGGCCTCTCCCTTGTACAGCGCATAGCGTTGGCGATAGTCCTCCAGGGTCAACACCCAGCCGCCGGTGGGCACCCGCACCCGGCCGGTGAGGGCCGGGTATTCGTAGATGTAGTCGCCCAGAAACAGCACCAGATCGAGGTTTTCTTCGCGCATGTGGCGCCAGGCGGTGAAAAAACCGTCCTCCCATTTCTGGCACGACGCGTAAGCCAGTCGCAGCCGTGCCACCTGTGCCTCAGGTCTGGGCACCGTGCGCGTGCGCCCCACCGGGTTGACAAAATCCCCGACCATGAAGCGGTAAAAATACCAGCGATCAGCCTCCAGTCCGGCCACCTCGACGTGAACCGAATGCGCCAGCTCTGGACTGGCCAGCGATTGCCCGGTTTGCACGATGCGGCTGAACTGCTCGTCGTGCGCCAGCTCCCAGCGCACCGGTACCGCAACACGCCCAAGACTGTTCTCATCAACCCAAAAGCTGGAAGATTTTGCCGTGTGCAAACGCGTCCACAAGACGACCGAATCATGCGTTGGCGAGCCGCTCGCCACACCCAAAGTGAACGGGTTTTGGTTTAAGCGCGGCTGGCTCCAGGCGCTGCGCGGCAAACTCCAGGTGGCGGCACCGGCGCCGATCAACTGCAGCAACTGACGGCGCGTTCGGGATTCAAGAGGGGTCATGAAAAGCTCAATGCGCCTTGTCCCAATTCGCGCCCACCCCCACCTCGGCCAGCAGCGGCACCTTCAGGTGCGCCACCCCAGCCATCAGCTTGGGCACCTCATGGCGGACCCAATCGATTTCTGACTCGGGAACTTCAAACACCAACTCGTCATGCACCTGCATGATCATTTTGGTGGCGAGTTTTTGTTCATCAATCACTTGCTGCACTTTCACCATGCTGAGCTTGATCAAATCAGCCGCCGTGCCCTGCATGGGCGCGTTGATGGCCGCGCGCTCAGCACCACTGCGACGCGGGCCGTTGGGCGAGTTGATCTCGGGCAGATACAAGCGGCGGCCGAACACGGTTTCGACATAACCCTGGCGCTTGGCTAACGCCCGGGTGTGCTCCATGTAGTTTTTCACGCCGGGGTAGCGGTCAAAGTAACGCTCGATGTAGTTTTTGGCAGCGGTGTTGTCAATGCTTAAAGCTTTGGCCAGGCCGTAGGCGCTCATGCCATAGATCAGGCCAAAGTTGATGACCTTGGCGTAGCGGCGCTGCTCGCTGGTGACCTGGGCCCTGTCCACACCAAAAATTTCAGACGCGGTGGCGCGGTGCACGTCCATACCGTCATGAAACGCCAGCAGCAGGGCCGCGTCGCCGCTGATGTGCGCCATGATGCGCAGTTCAATCTGGCTGTAATCGGCGCTGGCAATGACGCTGCCGGGTGGTGCCACAAAGGCCTCACGCACACGCCGCCCCTCAGGCGTGCGCACGGGAATGTTCTGCAGGTTGGGGTCATTGCTGCTCAAGCGCCCGGTCACGGCCACCGCTTGCGCGTAATGCGTGTGAACACGCCCGGTGCGCGGGTGCGCGAGTTGCGCCAGTTTGTCGGTGTAGGTGCCCTTGAGTTTGGCCAGTCCCCGGTGCTCCAGGATTTTGGCCGGCAACGGGTAGTCTTCGGCCAGTTTCTGTAGCACTTCATCGTCGGTGCTGGGTGAACCGGTGGGGGTTTTTTTGACGATCGGCAAGCCGAGCTTGGTGAAGAAAATTTCAGCAATTTGCTTCGGACTGCTCAAGTTGAAGGGTTGCCCGGCCAGCTCGTGCGCCTCTTTTTCAAGCTGCAAAATGCGCTGGCCCAGCTCGTGGCTCTGCACCGCCAGCGTCGGGCCGTCGATCAGCACGCCGTTGCGCTCAATACGGTACAGCGCCTCGCTGCTGGCGATTTCCAGCTCATAGACAAAACGCAACTTGTCATCGGCCTGCAGCTGCGGCCACAACACGCGGTGTACCTCCAGCGTCATGTCCGAATCTTCACAAGAGTATTGAGTTGCTTTGGCAATGTCCACCTGGTCAAAGCAAATTTGATTGGCCCCCTTGCCGCACAAATCCTCAAAGCTGATGCCGCTGCGTCCCAGGTGGCGCTCGGCCAGGCTGGCCAGGCCGTGCGGCTTGTGCACTTCAAGCACGTAGCTTTGCAGCATGGTGTCGTGCGCGTAGCCTTGCACCTCAATGCCGTGGTTGGCAAACACGTGGCGGTCGTATTTAACGTGCTGACCCAGCTTGTGCTTCGCTGGGTTTTCCAGCCAGGGTTTGAGTTTGGCCAGCACCTCATTGAGTGGCAACTGCGCCGGGGCGTCGGGGTAGGCGTGCGCCAGCGGGATGTAAGCCGCTTCGCCCGGCGTGACACTGAAACTGATGCCGACAATCTGAGCCCGCATCTCGTCGAGCGAGGTGGTTTCGGTGTCCAGCGCCACCAGGTCTGCCGCTTGCACTTTGGCCAGCCAGTGATCGAAGGCGTCCCAGGTCAGGATGGTGTCGTAGTGCAGGTGGGCCACACTGGAGGGGGTGGGATCGCTGGCGGCTTCTGGCTCGTCGAACAGCCCCGGTTCACGGGTCAGTTGGCGCACGGAACTGGGGGCAGAGCCAGCGTCGCTTCGCTCCTTGGATCCAACCCCAAATCCTGAGCGACCGTTGTTTGGGGCAGCGGCAGAGCCACCACCCAGCGCCCGGGCCAGCCCCTTGAACCCGTACTTTTCATAAAAAATAGCCAGAGCCCCCGTATCCATTGTGCCGGTAGCTATTGAATCAAGAGCAGGCAAATCAGGCATCCAGCCATCCAGATCGCAGTCCGTCTTGATGGTCAGCAGTTGGCGACCCAAGGGCAGCCAGTCCAGCGACTTCTTCAGGTTCTCGCCGACCACGCCTTTGATCTGGTCGGCGTTGGCCACCACGGCGTCGAGCGAACCGTATTCCTGCAACCACTTGGCCGCGGTCTTGGGGCCGACCTTGGGCACGCCCGGCACGTTGTCAATAACGTCGCCCACCAGGGTCTGAAAGTCCACCATCAGCTGCGGCGGCACGCCAAATTCGGCCTCCACGCCCGCCACGTCGCGGCGGCGGCCGTTCATGGTGTCGATGATGGTGATGTGCGAGTTGACCAACTGCGCCAGATCCTTGTCGCCGCTGCTCACAATCACCTCGATACCCTGGCGCGCCGCCGTCACCGCCAGCGTGCCGATCACGTCATCGGCTTCGACACCGGGCACGGCCAGCACTTTCCAGCCCATCAGGCGCACCACTTCGTGAATCGGCTCGATCTGGGAGCGCAAATCGTCGGGCATGGGCGAGCGGTGCGCCTTGTACTCGGGGTACAGCGCATCCCGAAAGGTCGGGCCTTTGTCATCAAAAATACAGGCGGCATAGTCAGCGGGTACCTCTTTGCGCAGACTTTGCAGCATGTTGATCATGCCGCGGATGGCACCCGTGGGCGCACTCAAGGGGTCGCCCGGCACGGCGCGCAAGTCCGGCATGGCGTGAAAGGCGCGGTACAGGTAGCTGGAGCCGTCCACCAAGAGCAACATTTTGGGCTTGGCTGGGGCGTCATTCAGGGAGTCATTCATATTCATGCGCCCATTTTGCCTGCGACCGCTGCGCGCGCCCGCTCGCTCTACAATTACCCGATGCGAATCGCCCTGTTTCTTACCTTCTCTTTGTCGTGTTGCAGCCTCGCGCTGGCACAGTCTGCCGCGCCAGCCCTGGGGGCGGCCGTGCAACCAAGCGCTGCGGCGTCCTCCGCACCCGGTGTGATTGAAAAGCGCACCGAGCGTATTCAAATCGAAGACTCGGGCGCACGCATTGATGAGCTGCGCGTTGGCGGCGAAACCAAAACCATCTCGGTTCAGCCCAAGGGGCGCCTGCCCGCCTATCAAGTTGAACCGGCCAGCGGTGAGCGCAGCTGGAAAATTCTGGGTTTCTGATTCATGGCGGTTTACACAGAAGTCTCTACCCAAGAGGCGCGCGCCCTGCTGCGACAACTCAAACTGGGTGAACTCACAGCCATGCAAGGCTGCACTAGGGGCATCGAAAACACCAATTATTTTGTCAGCACCGAGCGCGATGGCGAAACCTTTGATTACGTGCTGACCCTGTTCGAGCGACTCACGTTGGAACAGTTGCCGTTTTATTTGTGTTTGATGAAACACCTGGCCGAGCGCGGCATCCCGGTGCCCAAGCCGAGTGCCAACGCGCGCGGCGAACTGGTATTTGAGGTCAAGGGTAAACCAGCGGCAGTAGTGACCAAGTTGCGCGGCCACAGTGAGCTCTCGCCCACGCCGACCCACTGCGCGGCCGTCGGCACCACCCTGGCCAAAATGCACCTGGCCGGCCGGGACTTCCCGATGTCGCAGCCCAATTTGCGCGGCCTGGCTTGGTGGAATGAAACGGTGCCGGTGGTGCTGCCCCATGTCAACCCGACGCAGGCCGCGTTGCTGCAAAGCGAATTGGCCTACCAAAACCACGTTGCCGCCTCATCAGCCTATGCTGCCCTGCCACGTGGTCCGGTTCACTCCGACCTGTTTCGGGACAACGTGATGTTTGACAACGCGCAAGGCCAGCCAGAGCTCACCGGCGTCTTCGACTTCTATTTCGCTGGCGTCGACAGTTGGCTGTTTGACGTGGCGGTTTGCATGAACGACTGGTGCGTCAATCCCGACACCGGGGCGCACGACGCGCAGCGCTTCCACAGCTTCCTGCGCGCCTACAGCGCGGTGCGCCCACTGGAGAGCGCAGAGCGGGCACTGCTGCCCGCCATGCTGCGCGCAGCAGCGCTACGCTTCTGGATTTCACGCCTGTGGGACTACTACCTGCCGCGCCCGGCAAGCCTGCTCCAGCCCCACGACCCGGTCCATTTTGAGCGGGTGCTGCAGCAACGGGTCATGCACCCGGAGGTCGCCAACTCGCTGGAGATGCAGCCATGAAGCTCGCTATCGTTCCCGCCCGCAGCGGCGCGCTCTGGGTCAAGCTGGGCATGCAGACATTTTTCAAACAGCCACTGGCCCTGGCCGGTCTGTTTTTTCTGTTCATGGCGACGATGACCGTCGTCAGTCAGGTGCCCTTGATCGGTATGGCACTGGCCATGACCCTGCTGCCTGCCGCGACGCTGGGCATGATGGCGGCGACCCGGGAGGCGATCGACGGCCGCTTCCCCATGCCCAAGGTGTTGCTGACCGCCTTTCGCGCTGGCCGTCAACAAACACGTGCCATGCTGCTGCTGGGCGCCTTGTACGCCCTGGGCTTTTTACTGGCCATGGGGGTCTCCTGGCTGGTCGACGACGGCGCCTTTGCCCGGGTCTATCTGGGCGGCGCGACACCGACGCGCGAGATGATGCTGGAGCCCGATTTTCAGGCCGCCATGTGGGTCTTTATCGGCTTGCATCTGCCGCTCTCCTTGATGTTCTGGCATGCACCGGCGCTGGTGCACTGGCACGGCCTGTCGCCCATCAAAAGTCTCTTCTTCAGCATCGTGGCGTGTGGGCGGAATTTTTGGGCCTATGCGGTGTTTGGCCTGATGTGGCTGGCCGTGCTGATCCTGGTGGTGGTGAGCGTGACCACAATCGCATCCCTGATGGGCAATCCGGGTTTGGCCGGCGACCTGCTGTTTCCCGCCCTGCTGCTGATGGCGTCGATGTTTTTTACCTCGCTTTACTTCACGTTCCGTGACAGTTTTGACTTCCCCCCAGAGGAGCTTCCATGACACAGCACGCCATGGAGTTGATATCGGGCGGTTGAGTAAAATCCCGGCGGTTTGCATGAGTAGCACAATCATGCTACATTGAACTGGTACTTTGAAAGCGAACCATGCAGACCACCACCATCCGGCTCGATGACAGCATGAAGGAGCGCATCGCTGCTGCGGCAGAACAAGCTGGCAAATCAGCTCATGCCTTCATTCTCGACGCCATATCCCAAACGGTTGAGCAGGTTGAACTGGACAATGAATTCCATGAAATCGCAGACGAGCGGTGGAAGGGAATACTTGCTTCCGGGAAGACGGTATCCTGGGAAGACGCGAAGGCGTATCTGACCGCTAAATCACTTGGCAAAAGCCCGACCAAGCCATTGGCTCGCAGTTCCAACCATTGACGATTGCAATGACCCGCATTGAGATTGCTCCTGAGGTGTTCGACGACTTCGACGTCGGCTCCGCGCCCGAACGTATCGGCGAAATTGTGGAGGCTGTGCAAGTTCTGGCGACCAGCCCCATGATTGGTCGGCCAATCAAAGGCGGCCAACGTGAGTTGATCATTGGGCGGGCTTCCCGCGGCTACGTTGCACTGTACCGATACGTGGCGCCGCTTGATACGGTTTTTGTGCTGACCATGCGAAGCCAGCGCGAATCAGGTTACAAAAGCAAACGTTGAAATCGAGTAGGTCAATTTGGGTACCTACTGTTTAGTGGGACCTTGTTATCAGATAACTGCAGCGCAAGTCGACGGACTCTTGAAGACTGACAAGCGACATTCGACTTCCCGAACTGCCCGCTCTAAACCAGCCGTTGGGGTCTATAGCCCGAGGGGTCGCTATATGGCTATGAATTCATCGGAGCCCCCACCATTGACAGCGATTTGTGAAAACGACACTCAGTCATGACTCGTGTAACATCACAGTCGCCAAAACGAAAAACTCATAAATGCCAGATGAATTGTCAATTTGAGACAACGTTATCCTTGCATATGCTTCGGCTACCCTGCCGTGATTGCCTCTGGCCGCACCAATTATGATTTTCAGTTCATGGCAGTTCATTTTAGTTTTCCTGCCGATCACATTTTTCGTCTATTTTTTCCTAAATCACTGCCGTCAGACTATTGCTGGAAAAGTTTGGCTTGTCGCGGCAAGCCTGTTCTTTTACGCGTACTGGGACATCAAGTATCTGTCATTAATTCTAGGTTCGATTTTCCTGAATTTCGCAGTCGGCACAGGTTTATCTAGGGCGCATCTGCAATGTCTTCGAGAAAAGACAACGCCTCACCGTAACATTAACCGAAAGGTTGTCCTTACTACGGGCATCGTGGCCAATCTGTTGCTTCTCGGCTATTACAAATATACTGATTTTCTACTGAGCAACGTCAATGCTATTTTCGGCGCTAGCTACCAACTTCCACACATCGTCCTCCCACTTGCGATCAGCTTTTTTACCTTTACCCAAATCGTTTATCTGGTGGATAGCTATCGAGGTGAAACTGCAGAATATGACTTGCTGAACTATTCGCTATTCGTGACATTCTTTCCGCATCTGATTGCCGGACCAATAGTTCATCACCGCCAGATCATGCCGCAGTTCGCGTCGCGCTGGACACTGACTCGGCGATATCCAAATATTCTCAAGGGATTGTTTATCTTCGCTGTCGGGCTGTTTAAGAAGGTTGTCATTGCTGACAGTTTTGCTGTCTGGGCGACTTCTGGGTTCGACGGAGGGTACGCACTAGGTTTCTTTTCTGCCTGGGCAACTAGCCTGTCCTACACTTTTCAACTTTACTTTGATTTCAGTGGATATTGCGACATGGCGGTTGGAGCTTCTCTGCTCTTTAATATTTGGTTGCCCATCAACTTTAATTCACCTTACAAGGCTTTGAATATTCAGGATTTTTGGCGCCGATGGCACATTACGCTAAGCAGTTTTCTGCGCAATTACCTTTACATTCCCTTGGGCGGAAATCGGAACGCGGAATATCATACCTACCTTAACCTCGTCATTACCTTCGTGCTTGGCGGTCTATGGCATGGCGCTACCTGGATGTTTGTGATATGGGGTGCCATGCATGGATGCGCCGTTGCGGTCCATAGATTCTGGAAGGGGTTTGATCACCCCTTTCCTCCAGCGTTGGCGTGGATTACGACCTTTGCCTTCGTGAACGTTACATGGGTGTTCTTCCGTGCCAAGACACTAGACGATGCGATCCGTGTGCTGCGTGGAATGATTGATTTTCGTTCGATACTCAGCCATGAAAGTACTTCGATTCCTTCATACGATCTTGCTTGGGCGGGGGTTCAATCTGATAATTTACTGCAAATTTTCCCCGCAAGTTTGGTCGGGCAAATACCAACCTATCTGGCCATCATCGCAGGCTTCTTGATGATTGCGCAAAAGAACTCGATGGAGATGGCAAGCGGATCACTGGGAGTGAACAAGCTGATTTACGGTGGCATCCTGCTTTCGGTAGCGATGTACTTCACCTTGGCCGCAACGAGTTCTGTGTTTCTCTATTTCAATTTTTGATTGCAATCAATGTGAGACGTCGCACATTAATTTTCCTGTTGTCGGTTTTTTTGAGTCTGCTGATCATTCCCGCAGTCAACATTATTTCTGCGTCCGATCTTGGTGGCGTGAAATGGTACAAGAAGGGCTTTCTCTTCAATATGGATTTTGCGTTGAGACGGGCTTCCAAATCGCTTTACCCGGTGGGCAGTAGCGTAGATCCGAAACAGGCGGTTATCGGCCACGATGGTTGGCTTTATCTCGGTGATCTGTACGAACAGACGCGAACCGTTGATCGACGTTCACCGACCGAAGCTGACTTTGCTTTGGGTAAGAAAATTGGAGAAGCTACGGCGGCATGGGAGGCATATCTCTCGAGCAAGGGTGTCAAGTTGTTCAGGATTATGGTAGGGCCAAACAAGGGCACCATTTATTCAGAACACCTGCCCACTTGGGCGAAGCCGCCGTCGCCTAACGTCACGGATGCATTGTTCGCAGGAACGGGCAACATCCGTTATGTTGACCTCAGACAGCCTTTGTTAGCTGCTAAGGATAGTCAGCCGGAAGCTCTTTACTACAAGACAGATACTCACTGGAATTCGTTGGGTGCAGGTATTTCATTCCGTGCATTCGCTCGTCAGGTTGCCGTGGCGGCTCCAGAACTTAGGTGGCCGTTAGAGGCGGCATATGAACTTGGTAGCGTTAAACCGAGAGGTGGCGGTGATTTGGCAAAATTCCTCCGTCTTAATGAGGACCTAACGGATGCAGAGCCGATCATTCGAGTGACAAGCGGATCAATAGAAACCATTCAATTTGATTTTGAAACAAAAAAAATTATTCGCCGCGGCGGCAATCCAAATATTGATGCACCTCCCAAGCCCCTGCTGATCAAATCCGAGCGCGCGCTGAATGCCAAGAGAGTCCTTTGGCTGCGGGATTCATTCGGGACTGCGATGTCACCTTTGATGGCGGCAACGTTCAGTGACGTTCTCCAACTTCATTGGAATGAAGGCTTGAAGTCGCCGGAGCACTTTAGCCAATTAGTTGATGAATTTAAGCCGGACTACGTTTTTATTACTGTCGTAGAGCGTTCGTCTAGGGCGAGGGCCTTTACTGTTTATCCTCCGGCAATTCTTATGCCGAAAGCAAGTAATTAAAACCGCCTGACTTTGAGAACTGCTGACAATGAGACAAGTCAGGCCCTCAGTGGACACCAACAAAAGCGCGATGAAGGAATGCTGTCCAGAAACGAATTGAGGTTCCTGATAGCCGCCATCGGCAAATACCCGCAAGCTGCAGACCTATCCTTCGCGAGCATCAAAACTTGCTTCGTTAACCAAGAACGTCGCCCGCAGAGATTGGGGCGTGGGCTCCCGCCGATTTCTGGGCGTTTGACAGTATGAGGCGGGCCCATGCCCCAATCTCTGCCATCACGACCAGCCGACTACGCCGCCCCAATCAGCGGCACCAGACTGCCCGCATCGCGCCCGCCTTTAAGCGCCGCAGTAAAGGCCAGCATGCGGTCAATCGGAACGCGAGCCCGCAAACCCAGCGCGGGGTCGACGTGAACCTCATTGGCGCCGGTCTCCAGCACGCGGGCCACATCTGCCAGGCAGTTCATGGCCATCCAGGGGCAATGGGCGCAGCTCTTGCAGGTGGCACTGTTGCCGGCGGTGGGCGCTTCCAGAAACAGCTTGCCCGGATTGAGCGTGCGCAGCTTGTGCATCATGCCGTTGTCGGTGGCGACGATGAACTCCTGGGCCTCCATCTCATGCGCCGCTCTGAGGATGGCCGATGTGGAACCCACCGCGTCGGCCAGCGCCACCACATCGGCCGGTGACTCGGGGTGCACCAGCACGCGGGCACCCGGGTGTTCCTTCATCAGGGCCTTGAGCTCAAAGGCCTTGAACTCGTCATGCACGATGCACGAGCCGCCCCACATCAGCATGTCGGCGCCGGTTTCGCGCTGAATGTAGCCACCCAAATGGCGGTCGGGCGCCCACAGGATTTTGTGGCCCTTGTCTTTGAGCGCACTCACAATCTCCAGCGCGCAGCTCGACGTGACCAGCCAGTCGGAGCGCGCCTTGACGGCCGCGCTGGTGTTGGCATAAACCACCACCGTGCGGTCCGGATGCGCGTCGCAAAAGGTGCTGAATTCATCCACCGGGCAACCCAGATCAAGCGAGCAGGTGGCGTCCAGGTCGGGCATCAAGACCCGTTTTTCGGGCGACAGGATTTTGGCCGTCTCACCCATGAAGCGCACACCCGACACCACCAGCGTCTGCGCGGTGTGGTCGCGGCCAAAGCGGGCCATTTCCAGCGAATCGCTGACCAGGCCACCCGTTTCCTCGGCCAGGTCTTGCAGGTCCGGGTGCACGTAGTAATGCGACACCATGACCGCGTTTTTTTCTCTCAAGAGACGGCGGATTTTGTCTTTCAGCGCGGCGCGCTCGGCAGGACCGGGCTCGGCCGGCACCCGTGCCCAGGCATGTTTGGTGGCACAGACCGAGGCGCTGGCCGCCGCGTCTTGCAGCGGCTGTTCGTATTCAACATCCATCATGGCTTTGGAAATGGGGTTCATCACAGCTCCTTGAAACGCATTGAAAAGTCAGTGGCCTGAACGTTTTTGGTCAAGGCACCAATGGAGATTCGGTCCACCCCGGTGGCGGCAATGTCGCGTACGGTGGACATATTGACACCACCCGACACCTCCAGAATGGCGCGCCCGGCGTTGATTTGGACCGCCTCGCGCAACGTCGCCAGAGCCATGTTGTCGAGCAGCACCATGGTGGCACCGGCGTCCAGCGCCTCGGTCAGTTGCGCCAGGGTTTCGACCTCGATCTCGACGAATTTGGCGCTGGGCGCCACCAGGGCGGCACGCGCCAGCACGGCCGTGACACTGCCAGCGGCGGCAATGTGGTTTTCCTTGATCAGGACGGCGTCGTACAAGCCAATCCGGTGGTTGGTGCCACCGCCGGTACGCACCGCGTATTTCTGCGCCAGGCGCAGGCCCGGCAACGTCTTGCGCGTGTCCACGATCTGCGCCCGGTTGCCCGGCACGCTCTGCACAGCATCGACATAGCTGGCCGTTTTGGTCGCGACGGCACTGAGCAGTTGCAAAAAATTGAGCGCGGTGCGCTCGGCGGTGAGCAGGGCGCGGGCCGGGCCTTCCATCTCCAGCACCACTTGGTCGGGCGCGCAACGCTGGCCTTCCTGCACGCGCCACGTGAGGCGCACCTCCGGGTCCACTTGCTCCAGCGCGGCCTGGGCCCACGGAATGCCGCAAATGACCGCCGCTTCGCGCGCCAGCACATGGGCCCGGGCGCGGCGGGTCGGGTCAATCAGGCCCGCGGTCAGGTCACCGGCGCCGACATCTTCCTGCAGGGCACGGGCCGCATCCAAACTGGCCAATTCAGCCACGGCGGCGTCGGAAAAATCAAAAAATGTTGTCATGGCTGAAAGCATAGCGGCATCCATTCAAGGGGGTGATTCGTCACGGATAAGTGGTGGAGGGAAGCGTCGGAAGTCGCTATTCAATTAATAGCTTCTTACGCAGGTTCTACGTGGCCTAGAGGCCGATTTCTCATAAAATGTTGATGAGTGCCCTACTCATCCAGCACATGCACAAACCGCTTATTACCCGGTAATCGGTAAACCGAAAAATCCCGAACATCAATGGTTGCGATGCGGTGAATTTTGAGGCTGCTGGCCAGATAAACCAGACTTGCATCACAAAAATCCATGGGCAAGTCTTCATACTTGTCCATCAAGTTCCAGATCGCCGCAATGGCATCTGCGGGCGGGATCTCGATTCGCAAATAACCAAGCGATTGGGCTTTTGCCGTCCATGCGAAAAAAGCTTTCTGTTTGCTGTGGGTCAACAGGGCGCACACCTCGGTAAACACCGCCCAGGTGGTCGTGGTTTGCCCTGTGTAGCTCGCAAAGAACGCTTTGCACCGCGCGTGGTGATGGTCCTTGGGGTTGAAAAGGCCGATAAAGTAGCCGGAATCCGCCAGCGTGTTCATGGCGATTTGGCTGCGCTGCTGCGCTTTTGTGCCAAGGCGCGGGTTGCGCGCTCAGAGCGCTCGGCGTGTTTGCTTTGAATCGCTTGACGCACCTGAAGTTTGAGGGGTCGCTGCGCCAAACCGTCTCTGAGCAAGTCAAATTGGGCATCGCCGCCCCCATCATCAGCTTGCTGCATCACTTCTTCGTAAATTTGAAGCGACGATGGTGCGGCATGCCGGGTCAGAAACTCCTGAATACTGCGCACGATCACAGCGGACTTGGTGAGTCCGGTGCGCGAACCATACCCGGCAATCTGGTCTTCAATGTCGGTGGGTAAGCGAAGTGAAATGGGCATGACGATCACCTTTGAGATACAGTTTTTAATATTGTATTCCAGCAAGCCAAACAGGGCAGATCACCGATCTGTCTGCCCTGCAAATAGCTATCACGTTAATAGCTACTTACGCATATTGCACGGGGGCTAGAGGCCGATTTCTTATAAAAAACGGTCCAGAATTTTTTGACTGTCCTTGTTCAGGTTCGAGCGGTCACGGATCAAAAACTGGATGCCGTGCGAGTCTGTCACCAGCAAAATGGTGGGGCCGACGCGGCGTATGTCCTCATCGCCGCGCAGCACAAAGCGCGTGTCACCGCGGTCGGTCTGGACCTGCCAGGTGCATGGCGTGGAAAAGCTGGTGACACTGTCAATGCGCAAAATTTCGGGCATGAATTCGCGCGTTGCCAGCTCTTCTCGGATCAGGCTCTGCGCCGGGTCTGGCAACTTGGCCAGGCGCTCAACCCACGCCACTTCGTGGCCATCGGTATGCACCATGCCAATGCAGTCCTCCGGCGACTGGATAGGAAAGGCCCGTACCGGCACCACGCCCTCAAACACCTCGCCCTCGGGGGTGGTCAGAACCAGCCGGCCAAAGGCATTGCGGGTGAGCTGGAAATCGCTTGTCGCCATGGCAGTGGTCGCGTTCATTTGTCGTCTTTCACGTTATCGACCCTGACATTGCGTCTTCTATCGTCGTCCATGTCAACGTCCATGTTGCGCGCCTGTGCCTGGTACAGGTTGAAATAGGCACCTTCGCGCGCCATGAGATCGTCGTGCGTGCCCACTTCCACGATTTGGCCCCGGTCCAGCACCACCAACCGGTTGGCGCGGTGCAGGGTGGAAAGGCGGTGGGCAATGGCAATGGTGGTGCGGCCCTGCACCAGATTTTCCAGCGCCTTCTGGATTTCTTTCTCGGTCTCGGAGTCGACCGAAGACGTCGCTTCGTCCATGATCAGGATGCGCGGGTCAATCAACAGGGCGCGCGCAATCGAGATGCGCTGGCGTTCACCGCCCGACAAGCCCTGGCCGCGCTCCCCCACCATCGAGTCATAACCCTGCGGCAAACGCAGAATGAACTCATGCGCGTGCGCGGCACGGGCCGCCGCAATGATGTCGGCTTGGCTGGCGTGCGGCTTGCCGTAGGCGATGTTGTCGGCAATGGTGCCAAAAAAGAGAAACGGCTCCTGCAGCACCAGCCCAATGTTGCGGCGATAGTCGGCGATGGGGAAGGAGCGCACATCGACGCCATCGACGCGGATTGACCCTTCCGTCACATCGTAAAAGCGGCAAATCAGGTTCACCAGCGTGCTCTTGCCGGAACCGCTGTGGCCGACCAGGCCGATCATCTCGCCCGGCTCAATTGTCAAATTGACGCCCCGGTTGACTTCGCGGTTGCCATAGCGAAAACTCACATTACGCAACTCGATGCGCCCTTCAACGCGCTCCAGCTTCACGGGTTGGGTCGGCTCGGGCACGCTGGAAACATGGTCCAGGATGTCAAAAATCCGCTTGGCGGCCGAGGCTGATTTTTCGGTCACCGACACGATGCGGCTCATGGAGTCGAGCCGGCCATAGAAACGGCTGATGTAGGCGATGAAGGCCATCAGCACACCGACCGTGATGGCGCCCTTGGACACCAGCCAGATGCCAAACGCCCACACCACCAGCAGCCCCAACTCGGTCAGCAAGGAGACGCTGGGCGAGAACAGGGACCAGATTTTGTTGATGCGGTCGTTCACTGCCAGATTGTGTTTATTGGCCTCGCGAAAGCGGGCCGTCTCGCGGTCTTCCTGGGCAAACGCTTTCACCACGCGCACGCCGGGAATGGTGTCAGCCAGCACGCTGGTGACTTCGGACCAGACGCGATCGATCTTCTCAAAGCCAGTTTGCAGCCGAAAGCGCACGGAGCGGATCATCCAGACGATGAACGGCAGCGGCACCAGCGTGATCAGCGCCAGCCAGGGGTTGATGGAGATCAGGATGACCGCCGTCATGATCAGCATCAGGATGTCGGAAGCAAAGTCGAGCAGGTGCAGCGACAAAAATACGCAAATGCGGTCACTCTCGCTGCCGATGCGCGACATCAGGTCGCCGGTGCGTTTGCCGCCAAAGTACTCCAGCGACATGCGCAGCAGGTGCTCATAGGTGGTGGTGCGCAGGTCGGCCCCGATGCGCTCGGACACCAGCGCCAGGACGTAGGTCTTGGCCCACGACAGCCCCCAGGCCAGCAGCGCCGAGCCGAACAGCCCCGACAGGTAGAGCGCCACCAGCATGGGGTCGATGTGCTGCCCGTTCTGAAACGGAATCAGCACCTCGTCCATCAAGGGCATGGCCAGGTACGGCGGCACCAGGCTGGCGGCGGTGCCCAAGAGCGTCAACATAAAACCGGCGAACAGCTGAATGCGATACGGTTTGGCAAAGCGCCAGAGCCGAAACAGCGTGCGGGTCGACGGCGGAGTGTGGATGACTTTGGTGCAGATCGGGCATTCGTCCTGATCGGGTGCCAGCGGCGCTTTGCAACTGGGGCAACGACGCCCCTCAAGCAGCGCCGGGGGCAGCCCGGTCACGGCACTCTGCGCATAAATCTGAAACTGATCGAGCAGGCGGATCGCCTGCAGGTTGTGCCCAAGCGTGAAACACCAGGCCGCCAGCCGTCCTTGTGCGTCATTGAGCGCCAGGTGGCCCACCCCCGCGTGGTCATGGTGCTTCAGTAGCAACCCAGGCCGGTACGCCCACGCATGCCAGCTGGCATCCGGCGCGCGACTCAGCAGGCGCTGGTTGGTGACGAGCACCAAACCGGGAACAAAACAAAGTTTGTTGTCCAGGTCCACCTCCAGCAGGGCTAAAACGTTCTCATCTGCTTGGAGCTGCGTTTGGACCTCCGCACGCCAATCATTTGAGAGGTCGTTCATCAAGAGTTCAGAGACGGGGATTTGGTTTGTCATTGAGGCCAGAGGATTCTGCAGGTTAACGAGCGGGTTTATGGCACCAGGACGGACCGGTGCCAGTTTCGAATTGCAATAGACTAGACCACATCAAGGTTTATACCGACTATGGGCCCACCCAAAGTATTTAGATTCATGCCAACGAAGAACATTCAATTTCTGCGGGTAACTCATCTGCGCGGCCCCAATATCTGGACCTACCGTCCGGCGATCGAAGCCTGGGTCGATATCGGCGCACTGGAAGACTGCCCCTCCAACACCATTCCTGGATTTTATGAGCGTTTGACCGCCATGCTGCCCGGACTCGCGGTGCATCGATGCGGCATCGGTGAGCCGGGCGGATTCCTGGAGCGCTTGCGCGCTGGCACCTGGGTCGCTCATATTCTGGAACATGTCGTGCTCGAACTCCAAAATCTGGCGGGGATGCGCACCGGCTTCGGCAAAACCCGGCAAACGTCGGTGCGGGGCGTGTACAAAATGGCTTTCCGGACCCGGCAAGAACAGGTCGGCCGTGCCGCGCTGGACATGGGCCGCGATCTCGTCATGGCGGCGATCGAAGATCAGCCCTATGACCGGGCGGCGGCCGTGGCCAAGCTGCATGACATGGTTGATTCACTGTGCTTAGGGCCCAGCACAGCGCACATCGTTGAGGCTGCCACTGAGCGCGGCATCCCCCATATGCGCCTCACCGACGGCAATCTGGTGCAACTCGGCCATGGCGCGGGCCAGCGTCGCATCTGGACGGCGGAGACCGACCAGACCAGCGCCATTGCCGAAGAAATAGCCAGTGACAAGGATTTAACCAAGTCCCTCTTGCATTCTTGTGGCGTGCCGGTGCCGCAAGGGCAAGTCGTGAACAGCGCCAAAGAGGCGTGGGAGGCCGCGCAGGACATCGGGCTGCCAGTCGCACTCAAACCCTATGACGGCAACCACGGGCGCGGCGTGTCATTGGACCTGAAAAACCAGAAAGACATCGAAGCGGCCTTTCTGCTCGCGCAGCGCAAAGGCGGCGGCAGCGTGATCGTTGAGCAATTTATTTCGGGCAACGAGCATCGCCTGCTCGTGGTTGGCAAGCGCGTGGTGGCTGCGGCACGTGGCGAAACCGCCTGGGTCACAGGCGATGGACGGTCCAACATCATTGAACTGGTCGACAGCCAAATCAATACCGATCCCCGGCGCGGCACCGGAGAAGACTCCCCGCTCAACTCGCTGGCGCCCCAGGACGGCGCAGAAATCATTCTTGAGCTGGAGCGCCAGGGCCTCACGGCCTACTCGATGCCGGCCCTTGGTGAAAAAGTCTTGATTCAGCGCAATGGCAATGTCGCCTTCGATGTCACCGACCACGTCCACCCGAGCGTGGCCGCTGCGGCGACCCTGGCGGCGCGGGTGGTGGGGCTGGATGTTGCGGGGGTGGACCTGGTGCTTGAAGACGTCTCCCGCCCTCTGGCCGAGCAGCGTGGCGCCGTGATTGAGGTGAATGCCAGCCCCGGTCTGCTGGCCCACCTGAAACCAGCAGACGGCCTGCCGCGCCCGATTGGCAAAGCCATCATCGAACACCTGTTTGGCATGGATAAAACCGGGCGTATTCCGGTGGTCGGCGTCACCGGCACCCAGGACACCACCCGCATTGCCCGCCTGGTTGGCTGGCTGGTCCATATCAGCGGCCAACAGGTCGGCGTGGCCTGTCGTGACGGCTTCTATCTTGGCGCCCGGCAAGTGGATCCCACGGACGGCACCCCATGGGACGCGGCGCAGCGCCTGCTCATCAACCGTTCGCTGGAAACTGCGGTGTTCGAAAACAGCAGCCGCATGATTCTCAGTGAAGGTCTGCCCTACGACAAGTGCTCGGTCGGCGTGGTGACGGATGTCGGTGGCATGGAGGCACTCGCTGAGTTCTACATTGATCACTTGGACAAGCTCTACAACGTGGTTCGCACGCAGATTGACGTCATACTGCCGCACGGAACGGCAGTGCTAAACGCAGCCGACCCCCAGGTGGTGGGGATGGCGTCCTTGTGTGATGGCAAGGTCATTTTTTATGGACCCGACCCTCAACTGGAGGCCATCGCCGCGCACCGTGCCAAGGGCGAGCGTGTGCTCTTCGTGCGCGACGGGCAGATCGTGCTGGCCCAAGGCATGCAAGAGGTGGCCATGATTGCCCTTGCCGCCATGAAACCGGCCAAGGCCGAGAAACCAGACATGCTGATGGCGGCGGTGGCGGCCGCCTGGGCGCTGGGCATCAACCCGGAGCTGATCGCAGCCGGGCTGCGCGCTTTTGAATCAGATTTCAAGAAAATAAACTAAGCTTATGGACGTCTCACGCATTCGGGCCCTGCGCGGCCCCAATCTCTGGAGCAGTCACACCGCCATTGAGGCAGTCGTGACCTGCACACCTGCGGAGTGCGCAATCGGCACACTCAACGGTTTTGAGAGCCGTCTTCGGGCGCGCTTCCCAAAACTCAGTGCGCTGCAGCCGACCGGACACGACGCCACGGTACCCATGGCCCGTGTGCTCGAACTGGCCGCGCTGGATCTGCAGGCGCAAGCCGGCTGCCCGGTCACTTTTGGCCGCACAACGGCCACCACCGAACCTGGCGTCTACCAAATTGTGGTCGAGTATTCAGAAGAAGCGGTCGGTCGCCTGGCCCTGGAACTGGCCGAATCCCTGTGTCTGGCGGCGCAAAACGACACCCCGTTCGAACTGCAGCAAGCACTGGAGCGCTTGCGCGAACTCGACGAAGATGTACGCCTGGGGCCGAGCACGGGCGCCATCGTCCAGGCCGCGGTCGCGCGCAACATTCCCTTTCGTCGCATGACGCAAGGCAGCATGATCATGTTCGGATGGGGCAGCAAGCAGCGCCGCATCCAGGCCGCCGAAATGGACATCACCAGTGCCATTGCTGAGGCTATCGCCCAAGACAAACAACTTACCAAAAAGCTGCTGGCTGCTGCGGGCGTACCGGTTCCGCTCGGCCGTGAGGTGGACACACCTGAAGATGCTTGGATTGCCGCCTGTGAAGTCGGTCTGCCGGTCGTGATCAAACCCAAGAATGGTAACCAGGGCAAGGGCGTGACGGTCAACATCACCTCCCGTGAGCAACTGATGACGGGGTACACGACGGCCGCCGAATTCGGCGATGACATCCTGGTCGAACGCTACATTCCCGGTAACGACTTTCGCCTGCTGGTGGTCGGCAACAAGCTGGTGGCAGCGGCTCACCGTGACCCGCCCAATGTAGTGGGTGATGGCCATCACACCATCCTTGAATTGGTGGAACAGGTCAACAAAGACCCGCGGCGCGGGTCTGGGCATGCGACCTCGCTGACAAAGATCCGATTTGACGATATTGCCTTGGCGTGCCTGGCAGGCCAGGGCTTTCATGCCGACTCGGTGCCGCCCAAGGGCCGACGCGTCCCCCTGCGCCATAACGCCAATCTATCCACCGGCGGTTCAGCCACCGATGTCACCGATAGCGTGCACCCGGAAGTGGCAGCACGCGCCGTGGCCGCCGCACAGATGGTGGGGCTCGATATTTGCGGCGTGGACGTCATCTGCGGCAGCATCCTGCATACGCTCGAAGAACAAGGTGGTGGCGTGGTCGAGGTCAATGCCGCGCCCGGTCTGCGCATGCACTTGTCGCCGTCCCACGGCAAGGGGCGCCCGGTGGGTGAGGCCATCATCGCCAACATGTTCGGCAAGCATGAAAATGGCCGTATTCCGCTGGTGGCCGTGACCGGCACCAATGGCAAGACCACAACCGTGCGCCTGATCTCGCATTTGCTGACACACAGCGGCCTGCGCGTTGGCATGACCAACACCGATGGTGTTTACATCGCCGGCCAGCGCATCGACACCGGTGACTGCAGCGGCCCCAAAAGTGCGCGTAATGTGTTGCAGCACCCCGACGTGGACGCTGCCGTGCTGGAGACCGCTCGGGGCGGCATGCTGCGCGAAGGCCTGGCCTTTGACCGGTGTGATGTGGCCGTGGTCACCAACGTGGGCAGCGGTGACCACCTGGGTTTGAACTACATCACGACGGTTGAAGATCTGGCCGTTCTCAAGCGCGTGATCGTGCAGAACATTGCCAATGACGGCGTGGCCGTGCTCAATGCAGCTGACCCCATTGTGGTTTCAATGGCCAGGCACTGCCTCGGCTCGGTGACTTTTTTTGCCATGAACAAAAATCTTCCGGTCATGGCCACCCACTTGGCACAGGGACGACGCGCCGTCTACGTGGAAGACGGCCGTCTGGTTGCTGCCGAGGGCAAGGTGCAACACCAGGTGCCGCTGTCAGACATACCCGTCACCCATCGGGGCACCATCGGGTTCCAGGTCGAAAACGTCATGGCTTCAGTGGCTGCCGTGTGGGCCCTTGGGGTCGGGTGGGAGACGATCAAGCTCGGACTGGCCGGTTTTGTCAACAATAACGACAACGCACTGGGCCGTTTTAACTTGTTCAGCTACCGGGGTGCCACCGTCATTGCCGACTACGGCCACAACCCGGATGCGATTGCTGCGCTGGTTCAGGCGGTGGAAAGCATGCCCTCCAAGCGTCGCACAGTCGTGATCAGCGGCGCTGGCGACCGGCGCGATGAAGACATTCGCCAACAGACTGAAATTCTGGGCAACGCGTTTGACAACGTGGTGCTGTACCAGGACCAGTGTCAGCGCGGCCGCGCCGACGGCGAGGTGCTGGCACTGCTGCGCGAGGGTCTGGCCAACGCAACGCGCACCGAATCCATCTCCGAGATTCAAGGTGAGTTTCTCGCCATTGACACCGCGATGGACACCTTGTGCGAGGGCGATCTGTGCCTGATTCTGGTTGATCAGGTCGAGCAAGCGCTGGCGCACATTGCAGCGCGAATTAAAAAAGACGAGGGCTGACCGGCGTGTGGCGTCAGCATTGAGCTGGCGCCAGCCAACGCTAGAGTTGTTCGTTTGCCGGATCACGACCCATGAGTGCGGCCACAGCCTCTACCGGCTTCATCTGACCATCCAGCAAAGCCACCATCGCCTGCGCAATCGGCATCTCGACGCCCAAATGGGTTGCGCGCTGCACCACCGTGCGAGCGCTATAGACCCCTTCGGCCACATGGCCCAGCGAATCCACCGCTTGCTGCAAGGTCTGGCCTCGGGCCAGCGCCAGCCCAACCTGCCGGTTGCGTGACAGATCACCGGTAGCGGTCAGCACCAGATCGCCCAGACCACTTAAACCCATGAAGGTTTCGGCACGTGCGCCCAACGCCACACCCAGGCGCGTCATCTCGGCCAGGCCACGGGTAATCAGGGCCGCACGGGCATTGAAACCCAGGTTCAGACCGTCGCACAGACCAACAGCGATGGCCAGCACGTTCTTCACCGCCCCGCCGACTTCCACGCCCACAATATCGTCATTGGCATAGACCCGCAGTCTCGGGCTGTGAAAAGCCGCCACCAAGGTGTCACGCACCACGGCATGAACACTGGCGGCGACCAGCGCGGTTGGCTGTCCACGCGCCACTTCCAGCGCAAAGCTTGGGCCGCTGAGTCCGCCAGCTATCAAATCAGGAGCCTCCTGTGCCTGCACCTCGTGGGCTAGCAACCCCAAAGACTCTAAAGACCTGGCAGCTTCAAAACCCTTGCACAACCAGGCCACAGGCACGCGGCACGCGGACAAGTGTGCCAGCATGGCGCGCAAACCGGCCATGGGTGTTGCCAGAATGACCAGATCAGCGCCGTCGAGGAGACGACCAAACGAGTCCGGGGCGGCAGAGGCGTCGGACAAGCGGGCTGAGCTGATGCGTAAAGCCGGTGGCAAGGTGATGCCCGGCAAGTAGCGCACGTTCTCCCGGCGGGCCTGCATGACGGCGGCTTGCGCCGCATCGCGCGCCCAGAGCGTGACAGTATGCTGGGCCGTGGGGGGGTTGCTGCACGCACTGAGCGCCAACGCCGTACCCCAGGCACCGGCGCCAAGCACTATTATTTTCATAGCTACTTACGCAATGAATACGAGGGCTAGAGGCCTAAAACTTATATAGTTTTACTGAATGACGATGCTGGTCTCAACCTCAGCGGCGGCGACCACCTGTTGTTGTTGCTGCTGCTCGAACATGGCCTGAAAGTTGATTTCAGACAAGTGCACCGGCGGAAAGCCTCCGCGCTGGATCAGGTCCGCCACGTTGCCGCGCAAATAGGGGTAAACGATTTGCGGACAGGCGATGCCCATGATCTGGCTCATCTGCTCTTGCGGCAAATTGCGAATTTCGAAAATACCGGCTTGCGTGGCCTCCACCAGAAACACGGTTTTATCCTTGATCTTGGTTTGAACGGTGGCGGTGACCGTGACCTCGAACACTCCCTCTGCCACTGGCGTGGCGTTCACGCCGAGCTGAATGTCCACCGTGGGCGACTCCTGCTCCAGCAGAATGGCGGGGGAATTGGGTTGTTCCAGGGACGCCTCCTTGAGGTACACGCGTTGGATTTGAAAAACGGGGGCTTGTTGGTCGGTCATGGAATTTCCTTGAATGGTGGTGGCCAGCGCTGGCTCAGTGACCGCCTGGTGGCGGTCTGTTACGCAAAATTTCAGTTAAAACAAAGCCCGCTGTTTTGTGGATTGAGCGGGCCAACGAAGGGGAACGGCCGTCATTATCTCAGGTGAGAATTAAGGCGCCGGCTTCACAAAGCGTCAGGCGGCATTCAGCAAAGGCATCAAGCCGCCCTGCGCATCGAGCGCCATCAAATCATCGCAACCCCCAACATGGGTCTGACCGATGAATATCTGCGGCACGGTACGCCGCCCGGTGATTTCCATCATCTGGGTGCGCGCCTGTGAATCGGTGTCAATGCGGATTTCCTCAATTTGGGCCACCCCTTTGGCTTTGAGAATCTGCTTGGCACGCGTGCAGTAAGGGCAGACGGCGGTGGTGTACATCTTGACGGTTTGCATGAGCTTATCCTTTTGAAATCAGGTTGACGTTCTTGTCCATCAGGATTTTTCAACTGGCAAGTTGGCCGCTCGCCAGCCACCCAAGCCGCCCGCCAAGGACTGCGACTGCGCATAGCCCAACTTTTGAGCGATACCCACTGCGCGCTTGGAACGGGCGCCCGACTGGCACACCAGAATCAGCGGCAAGGTCTTGTTCTTCACCACGGCGGGCAATTTTTCTTGCAGCTGGCTAAAGGGAATATTCTTGGCGCCAACGATATGAGCAGCCGCAAATTCATTGACCTCGCAGACATCAATCACCACCGCTTTTTCGCGGTTGATGAGCTGCACGGCACCGGCCGCCGTCAAAGAGCCCCCGCTGGCGCCTTTGAGCACCGGCCAAAACAGCATGGCGCCCGAGGCCAGCGCGACGGACATAATCATCCAGTTATCGAGAATAAACTTCACTTTGATCCTTGTAGAGAGCTATGGGTAAAGGCGGCATTTTAGAATGATGGGGTGCGCAAGGCATTTGGCCTTCGTTTTGCCCTTGTCTGAACCCAACCACACCATGTACAAACTCGTTCTCATCCGCCACGGCGAATCCACCTGGAACCTTGACAACCGCTTTACCGGCTGGACTGACGTGGATTTGACTCCCCTCGGCATCGAACAGGCCAAAAATGCCGGGCGCCTGCTCAAGGCCGAGGGCTATGAATTTGATGTCGCCTACACCAGCGTCCTCAAGCGCGCCACCCGCACCCTGTGGCACGTGCTCGATGAGATGGACCGCACCTGGCTGCCGGTGGTCAACAGCTGGCGCCTCAACGAGCGCCACTACGGCTCCTTGCAGGGCCTCAACAAGGCCGAAACCGCCAAACAATATGGCGACGCCCAGGTACTGGCCTGGCGGCGCAGCTACGACCCCCCCCCCCCCGCACTGGAGCCCACTGACCCGCGCAGCGAGCGCGCTGATCCGCGCTACGCCCGACTGTCACAAGACCAAGTGCCCCTGACCGAGTGCCTGAAGGACACGGTAGCGCGGGTCATGCCTTTTTGGTACGAGGCGCTGGCGCCCGCCATCAAAGCGGGCAAACGCGTCGTGGTGGCAGCCCACGGCAACTCGATCCGGGCGCTGGTGAAATACCTGGACAACATCTCCGACGACGACATCGTGGGCCTGAACATCCCGAACGGCATTCCGCTGGTCTATGAACTCGACGAGAACCTCAAGCCCATCCGCCACTACTACCTGGGCGATGCCGAGGCTGCCGCCAAAGCAGCTGCAGCCGTGGCCTCGCAAGGTAAAGCTTGAGTAAATGGGGAACCTCACCCTCTGACATTCGTCAAAGCGAGTACATTGCATGCGGTTAAAACCTTCCAGTTCAGACCATCGCTCTTCAAAGCGAAGTAAGCTCTTCGCTTAACCAACATGAGACTTTGCGGGACAGACCGCAGTGACGAGCAGCGAAAAAGCTCTGTCATTAACTAACATGAAACTTTGTGGGACAGTCCGTAGCTACGCGCAGCGAGCAAGCTCTGTCCCCAACTGATTAAAGGTATATATGGGTCATAAACTGAAAATTACCGGTTGGATTTCAATTGGTGTCATGGCTGGTGCCTTGACCACGGTGTCGCTGCAGACCGTGGCGCGCGGCACGCTGACACCTTTGCCGCTAGAGGAATTGCAGCAATTGGCGGCCGTTTTTGGCATCGTCAAGAGCAACTACGTGGAACCGGTGGACGACAAAAAACTGATTACCGATGCCATCGCCGGTATGGTGGCAGGGCTGGACCCGCATTCGGTCTACCTCGACAAAAAGGCGCTGAAGGATTTCAACGAGGGCACAACCGGTAAATTTGTCGGCGTCGGCATCGAAATCTCGCAGGAAGATGGCTTGATCAAGGTGGTGTCTCCGATTGAAGGCTCGCCCGCGTTTCGGGCTGGCATCAAACCCAATGACTTGATCATCAAGATCAATGACACCTTGGTCAAAGGTCTGACGCTGAGCGAAGGCGTCAAGCGCATGCGCGGGGAACCCAATACCAAAGTGCTGCTGACCATTCTTCGCAAATCCGAAAACAGAACCTTCCCGGTCCCGATCGTGCGCGAAGAAATCCGCACCCAGTCGGTGCGCAGCAAGGTGATCGAACCGGGTTACGCCTGGATTCGCCTGAGCCAGTTCCAGGAACGCACGGTGGAAGACTTCGCGCGCAAGATGGAAGAAATTTACAAGCAGGAGCCTCATCTCAAGGGCTTGGTGCTTGACTTGCGCAATGATCCAGGCGGCTATCTGGACGCTGCTGTGGCCATTTCCGCGGCTTTTTTACCAGCCAACGTGACGGTGGTATCGGCCAACGGCCAGTTGGCCGAGAGCAAATTCACCTACAAGGCGGCGCCCGAGTATTACCAGCGCCGTAGCGGCGGAGATCCACTCAAGCACTTGGCTGACGTGACCAAGGGCGCACTGAAAAGCGTGCCCCTGGTGGTGTTGGTCAATGAAGGCTCTGCCTCAGCCAGTGAAATCGTGGCCGGGGCGCTACAAGATCACAAACGCGCCAAGCTATTGGGCAATCAGACTTTCGGCAAGGGTTCGGTGCAAACCGCGGTTTGCCTTGACTCCTCATTTCGCATGGACAACTGCCCAACCGCTGCCCTGAAGCTCACCACCAGCCGTTACTACACGCCCAGCGGCAATTCGATTCAGGCCAAGGGCATCGTGCCCGACGTCATGGTGGACGAGACCGCAGAGGGCAATCTGTTTGCCGCGCTGCGCACGCGCGAGGCGGATCTGGAGAAACACCTGAGCAACGGCCAGGGCGACGAAAAGAAAGGTGGCGTCAGCGATAAGGTTCGGGAAGATGCGCTTAAAAAGCTGGAAGACGAACTCAAAAAACCACTGGCCGAGCGCAAGCTGCCGGAGTACGGCACCGACAACGATTTTCAGCTGATCCAGGCCATCAACCAACTCAAAGGTCAGCCTGTCCTGGCCAGCAAGACCCTGGTCGAGCGCCCGGAAGAAAAGAAAGAAGAGTGAAAGCCAGCGCATGACGGACGAGCAACTGCTGCGCTACTCGCGCCATATCCTGCTTAACGAAATCGGGATTGAAGGCCAGGCGCAGATTTTGGCCAGTCATGCCTTGGTGGTGGGTGCGGGTGGTTTGGGCTCACCGGTTGCCCTCTACCTGGGGTCGGCTGGCGTCGGGCACATCACGGTGGTTGACCACGACCGCGTGGACATGACCAATCTGCAGCGGCAGATCGCGCATACCATGGAGCGTGTCGGCCAGCCCAAGGTGCTGTCGATTCAAGCCGCCATTGCCGCCATCAACCCCGACGTACAGGTCACGCCGATCATGCTACGCGCCGATGCCGCGCTGCTGGAGACCCTGGTGGCGCAGGCCGATGTGGTGCTGGACTGCTCTGACAACTTTGCCACGCGTCACGCCATCAATGCGGCTTGTGTGAAACACCGCAAACCGCTGGTATCGGGCGCGGCCATCCGCTTTGATGGTCAGGTTTGTGTCTATGACCCGCGCGACGCCAACTCGCCCTGCTACGCCTGTGTCTTCCCCCCCGACAACGCCTTTGAAGAAACACGCTGTGCCACGATGGGCGTTTTTGCACCACTGGTGGGCATCATCGGCTCCCTGCAAGCCGCTGAAGCGCTCAAGCTGCTCTGCGCTGCCGGCAACCCCCTCAACGGGCGCCTGCTCATGCTCGATGGCCGCTCTATGGAGTTCACTGAAGTGCGTATCGCACGCCAGGTCGGCTGTCCCGTCTGCGGCGCGGCGCGCTAATACCCCGGAGTTATCGCGGCGCGTCATGACACGAACCGTGCCGCTGACGGAAATCACGTGGCAGTTCGGTTGTGTCAGCCGCAAATAATCCTAAACGCGATTGCCGCGCAACGGACTCTTCAGCCGCGTAGGGCCCCAGGTCGCGGCGCCAGCGGTAGGACCAGGCTTGGCCCGCGCGTACCATCTGCGCCCCCAAGTCATGGCCGTCGAGACGGATGCGCGCAAGGCCTCGCCCGTAATCGTCATTGCGCCTGATCGTTACCTCGACATGCTGGTGCAGCACAAGCTGCCTGAGCACCTCACGCGCGGCCTCGCCACCGGTCTGGCAGATCTCAGGCGCATCAATGCCGTCAATGCGCAGCTTGCGGGGCGGCCCCCCTGCGTCCGGGCGCACCCAGAGCGTGTCACCGTCCGAGACATAGGAGACTCTGCCAGCAAAGGCTGATTTCGCATGGGCGTTATTGGTCGCAATAAGAATCGAAACCAACAGGAAAAGGAAGGCTCTGGTGAGTCCATGGCGCAAGAATGTGTGATTCATTCGGCCGATTGTCACGGCAACAGGTTCAAGGGCTGCGACCAAGTCTTGGAACCACCAAAGCCCAGCTATTGGGTAGAAAAACCGGTGAACTTTTGGTCAAGGTTCAAAAATGTTCCTGTTAGACTGGTTTGCTATCACATTAATTTTCACGTGACTTCTGAAACTGTATCCGCCATGATCGATCTGCATGATTTGCGTCTGGATGATGCACGTGCGTTGCTGGAGCATGATGCGTCTGGCAGTTTGCCCGAACCGGATGAATCCCGCACCCAATACCTGCAAAGGGTCATCGACCAGCTGTGCGAACTCTCCCTCAAAGACCCGCTGACGGGTTTGGCCAACCGACGTCATTTCCGCCATGTACTGGGCCGCGAAATTGATGCCGTGGCCCGTTCAGGTGAGTCTGCGTTGCTGTTGATGATGGATATTGACCATTTCAAGAATGTCAACGACACCTACGGCCATTTGGCTGGAGACCGGGTGCTGCAGGCCGTTGCCAAGGCCCTAGCGTCCTGTGTGCGCCCGATGGACACTGTGGCGCGCTACGGCGGCGAGGAATTCGCTGCAATTCTGCCCAACTGTCCACCCTCGTTTGGGAAAATCGTGGCGGAACGAATCCGCGCAACAGTCGGTTCGCTCCACGTTTTAGTGGCCCCTCTGGTCAGTCTGCAAGTCACGATCAGCATTGGGGGCGCCTTTGCGCCCGAATGGGTTCGTTCCACCACCGCCTTATGGATCGACCGGGCCGACACCCAACTCTATCGGGCCAAGTCCGAGGGGCGTAACCGCGTTTACATTGATCAGCAGCCGGAGATCGCCGTGAGTGCAGAAGAAAAAAAAATGTTGTTTGGCCACCTCTCAATAGGGGATCCGGCCTGGTTGGAGAGCGTTTCGACTGACGCGTCGGTTGGTGCAGCAGACAGCGCAATGAATAGGGTGAACTGAAGATGAGCGACGTCCTGAATCCTCCACAAGACAATGTGGCCGCGCCCGCCGTACCGCTGAAGCCACTGGGCAAGGTGCTGGCAGTGACCAGCGGCAAAGGCGGCGTTGGCAAGACTTTTGTTTCAGCCAATCTGGCCGCGGCGCTGGCCAAACGCGGCCATCGGGTGCTGGTACTCGACGCTGACCTGGGGCTGGCCAATCTGGATGTGGTGCTTAACCTGTACCCCAAAGTCACCCTGCACGACGTGTTTACCGGCAAAGCCAAACTCGAAGAAGCCATCGTGCGGGCGCCGGGCGGTTTTTCGGTCTTGCTGGCAGGCTCCGGCATGGTGGAGTACTCACGCCTCACACCCGAAGTGCGCGATGACTTCCTGCGCATCATGAGCGGGCTGATACCGCATTACGACATCGTGCTGCTCGATACCGGTGCCGGTATTTCTGATGTCGTGCTGTTTGCCGTCTCCCTGGCCTCCGAGGTGCTGGTGGTGGCCACACCGGAGCCGACCTCACTGACCGACGCCTACGCCACCATCAAGGTGCTGGTGGGCCAGCAAAAGCGGCAAAACATTCGCATGGTCATCAACCAGACGGCACGTCTGGGTGACGGGCGTGCCATCACGACCCAATTGCAGCAGGTGCTGGACCGTTTTGTGGTCACCGAACCGGGACGCCCGATTCGCTTGATCCATCTCGGTGACATACCGTCTGACCCCTCGGTACGCCAAGCAGTGATGCGCCGCCAGTTGCTGATGCAATCAACACCGGGCTGCCCGGCCGCCATGGCGATTTCCCAGTTGGCCGTCAAGCTGGAAGACACCATCATCAGGCAGAAGGCATAAGACCGCCATTGCCGGCGGTGACGATCCAGCCCTCCAGCGGATCCAAGTCAACCGGCAAGCCGTAGCGACCGTCACCTTGCGCATGGCGCGCATACGCCCAAGCCGCCTGGATCAGACACAGCACCGCGTCCAACGCATCGCCACTGGCGTCATCCACCAGTGCGTCACGCTGTGCATGCGTCAGTTTGAGCCGCAGACCGAGCCGGGTCTGGCCATGCTCCAGCGCAGTGATCAGGTCTTTGCGGGCAATCAGGCGCTCTGGCGTTTGCAGTGCCTTGTCATCGCTCTTGTAGCTGCGCCGGCCCAAGACCTCGCGCGCCAACAAACCCGGATAAGCTTCCAGCGCCACCCGGCGCGCCTGACCACTCCCATCCACATCGTTGGGGTCACCCGCATGCAGTCCCGGCAACTGCACGCCGGCAGCCAGCAACAGCGGGACGCCGGCATGCAGCATGTAGGCCACCGGCGGGTTGACCCACTTCATGGACGGACTGGACCCGGCGGGGATGTCGGTCGCTCGGTGCGCAAATTTGCCGCCCACCGGGCGGGCAGCGCAGAACGCGACAAAAGAGGCACGAATCTGCTCCCGGCTCAAAGTGGCGTAATGACGAATACAGTATTCCCACTGCGTCGGCCAACCCAGCGTTTCGACCAGTTCACGCGGCAAACCAAATGGCAGATCAAAGCCCCCGACCCAGCACAGGGGTTGCTGCAACCAGCGTGCAAACGCATCCAGCGACTCCAGTCGCTCCAGTTTCAATAGCTGGACACGCCCGGATTGCAGGGCACCCAAGGCCAAAATGATTGGTTTTTTACGGGATGGACGACTTGAAAAGTCGCACCCTAAAAGTAACGTTCCCGTCACAGAACTGCCAGCTCACGCGTTGCACCCAGCCAGGCAAGCGTCAAAAAGCTCAAGCGTGCCCGATGATGCAGGCGGTGGCCATCAATTCTTCCAGCAGTGCCAGAGACACCTTGCCCGACACTGAATACGGGTTCAGCTCCGGTTTTTCAGCGTACTTGAGCAAAATCGAGGCGTTGATCCTGGACATGTTGACCTGCCCCATGGTCCAGCCACCAAAGCGGCGCTCGGTTATTTCTTCATAGTGCAAGAGCATCACGTCCTTGTGGCGTGGATCCTTCTGGATGTGACCATACAGCTCGCTCACTGCCATGCGCCCTCCTTCAATGGCCTGCAGAAAAATGCCGCCGCCGTAGCAAAGAATACCGGTGATGCCGCACGCCGGGTTGTGCTGGCGCGACTGCAGCAGAATTGCCTCAATGGCATCCGGACCGGTGCCAACGGCGCGGCTGGCGTAAAGCAAACGGACCAACATGATCAGCCTTCTTTCTTGGGAATAAGGGACAGGAATTCACGGCGCAGATTGGAGTCCTTGAGGAAGCTGCCCCGCATGACCGAATTGATCATCTTGCTGTCCAGGTCCTTGACCCCGCGCCAGCCCATGCAGAAATGGGTAGCCTCCATCACGATGGCCAGGCCGTCGGGCTGGGTCTTTTCCTGAATCAGATCGGCCAGCTGGACCACCGCTTCCTCCTGAATCTGCGGTCGGCCCATCACCCACTCGGCCAGTCGCGCGTACTTGGACAAGCCAATCACATTGGTATGTTCATTAGGCAACACACCAATCCAGATCTGGCCGACGATCGGACACAAGTGATGGCTGCAGGCACTGCGCACCGTGATCGGGCCAACAATCATCAACTCATTGAGATGCTCGGCATTGGGAAACTCGGTGATGGTGGGCGCGCTGACGTAGCGGCCGTTGAACACCTCTTTGAGATACATCTTGGCGACCCGGCGCGCCGTCTCGTCGGTATTGTGATCATGGTCGGTGTCAATCACCAGGCTGCTCAAGACGCCTTTCATCTTGTCTTCCACCTCGTCCAGCAACTGCTCAAGCTCTCCCGGCTCGATGAAATCGGCAATGTTGTCGTTGGCATGGAAGCGCTTGCGCGCCGCCAGCAGGCGTTGCCGAATTTTGACGGAGACGGGAATACCCTCATCGGCATCGCTTGGATTCATGGTGCTTTGGCTTTTCATTAACATGGAAGAATGGTAGCAGCGTTTTACTTATAGGGTTTTTGGCCAGTAGCCCGCGTCCAGTCAGCGTAGCAGGCTATTTATTTAATAGCGTTTCCCATTCAGGAACAGCAGGACGCGCATCACGCCCAATGCGACGCGATCCAGAAAGCGCTGGCGCCACGGGCGGTTGGCATAGGCTGCAGGGTCCACGCGTACACCATCCTGGACCATGGCATGCTCAAGCCGCGAGCGCAAATTCTGCGCGAAAACCACATCGTCCACCACCACGTTGGCCTCACGCGCCAACAGCAAACTCAAAGGGTCCAGATTGGAAGAGCCGACCGTGGCCCAGTGAGAATCAATGACCGCTACCTTGGCATGGAGAAAACTAACCGAATACTCATGGATTTCAACACCCGCCGCCAGCAGCGCACCGTACACCGACCGCGCCGCATGGTATTGCATGAAGTACTCGTAGCGACCTTGCAGCAACAATCGGACCCGCACCCCGCGTTGCGCGGCATGCATCAGGCCCTTGCGCAGCTTGCGGCCCGGCACAAAGTAGGCATTGGCAATAATAATTTCAGTGCGGGCGGCACCAATCGCTTTCCGGTAGGCGCGCTCGATCCGGGAACGGTTACGCAAATTGTCGCGCAGTACCAGGTCGGCATTGGTGTTTTCGCCCGCAGCCTCACGGGCCAATGTACCCGCATCCCTGGGCGTATCAGCGTCCAAACGGGCCTGCAGCTTCAGCTTCACCGCTTCCTGCAGCGCCAGCCAGGCAGCCAGAAAATCGCTTTGTCGCATGGTACTGGCCGCCTGCGAACGCCACCAGAACTGTGCCGTGGCCTCATGCACCGCCTGCACCAGCGGGCCCGTCACCTGCACGGCAAAGTCAAAACGGGGCGCTTTCAAGGTGCCATAGTTGGGGTCATACCAGTCATCGAGCACATTGATGCCACCGCAAAATGCCACCGTGCCATCCACCACACACAATTTGCGATGCAGGCGCCGCCAGCGACTCGGAATGAACAGCCCAAAGCGCCCTAGCGGCGAGAAAATTCGCCACTTGACCCCCGATGCGTCAAAACGGGACGCCCATTGAGCTGGAATACGCGGGGTGCCCACACCGTCCATGACCAGATACACCGCCACTCCGCGCCGGGCGGCCTGCTCCAGGGCAATCGCCACACTTTCACCCGCAGCCTCAACACTGAAGATGTATGTCTCCATCCGAACTTCATGCGCGCTACGCTCAATCGCTCGAACCAGCGCCGGGAAAAACGCCTGCGCACCCTGCAGCAGAAGAATCTGGTGACCGGTGCGGGGTTGGGGCATAGTTTCCTTCTAGTGCTGGGGACAAGGCTTGCGGCGATGCCGCTACGAGCGGTCCGGCAATGGTTCAATTTCCGGCAAGCCGAACTCGGCAATCAAAGGCAAATGATCGGACATGCGCGACCATATCCGACCATGGGGCACCTGCACCCCCAGCGGTATCAAGCCTCTGGCGTACACATAGTCCAACTGCACCAGCGGCAGCCGGGCCGGATAAGTTGGCTGACGCGCGCCCGTGAAGGCTTTCAAGTTTGTCGCATCAAGCGCCCGCTGCACCAGACTGCCCCAGTCATTAAAATCCCCGGCCACCAGCAGTGGTGCCGTGGGGGGCACTTCGCGCTCGACAAAGCGTTGCAAATGCGCAATCTGGCGTGCACGACTGGCCTTGATCAGACCCAGGTGCACCACCACCACATGCACGGCTCGGCCATGCACCAGCACCTCGACATGCAGCAAACCACGCTGTTCAAAACGGTGATCGGAAATATCCTCTTGCTGGTAAGCCACCACCGGCCAGCGCGACAGCATGGCGTTGCCGTGCTCGCCATGGCGGGTAAACGCATTGGTGTGATACACCGCCTCGTAGCCTTCCGGCGCCAGGAATTCAGCTTGCGACAACTCGGGCCAGCGCGTGAAATGCTGCGCCTCGCGCCGATTCAGAAGCCTCACCTCCTGCAAGCACACAATGTCTGAATCCAGCTGCTCGACCGCATGGCCGAGGTTGTGTATTTCCAGCCGTCGCTGCGGACCAATACCCTGTACGCCCTTGTGAATGTTGTAGGTGGCGACACGCACGATATTCATATTGACGCCTTTGCAGCCGCCATCCTGGGCAGCATCAAACAAGCTTCCGCGTTGGAAGGTGAAAAACACGTGGCCGCCGCTTCAAGATAGGGAAGCCACTGGTAGCTCGTATGTTCGCGCGGGCTCAGGCGCACCGGGGTTGCGGCGGGCACCTGCAAGCCAAACAAATGCTCGGTGTTGCGTGTCACACCGGGCGCGTAACGCTGTCGCCAGCGCGGGTAGATGTCATAGACGTTTTCAAGCCGCCAATCGCGCAGATGATCTGCCAGCGGCGTGCCGATGGCGCACTCAATGCCGGTTTCCTCCCGCACTTCGCGCACCGCTGTTTCCTCAAAGGTCTCATCGAGCGTGTCTTTGCTGCCAGTAACTGATTGCCAGAAATCCGATGCATCAGCTCTTTTGATCAGCAACACATTGAGCGCCGGGGTGTAAATCACAACCAGGACGGATTGGGGAATCTTATAGACTTTAGGCATAAAAAAATCGGGCGCCAATCGAGCGCCCTTTCATTCTGCCTGAAGCCCGCCGTTCAGGGCTTGATCAAGCCGTTTTTATGGACTCAGGCGTGCGCAGCCGGATGTGCAGTTCGCGCAACTGTTTCTCGTCCACCGGTGACGGCGCTTGCGTCAGCAGACACTGCGCACGCTGTGTTTTGGGGAAGGCGATGACGTCGCGAATTGACTCGGCACCGGTCATCAAAGTAATGATGCGGTCCAGACCAAAAGCCAGGCCGCCATGCGGTGGCGCACCATATTGCAAGGCATCCAGTAAAAAACCAAATTTGTCTTGCGCTTCTTCCGGCGAGATTTTCAAGGCATCAAACACTTTTTGCTGCACATCGGCGCGGTGAATACGCACCGAGCCGCCGCCCATCTCCCAGCCGTTGAGCACCATGTCATAACCCTGCGAGATGCACTTCTCGGGGGCTGTTACCATCCAGTCTTCATGCCCTTCCTTGGGTGCCGTGAAGGGGTGATGCACTGCGGTGTAGCGCTGCGCCTCCTCATCAAACTCAAACATCGGAAAATCAACCACCCACATCGGGCGCCAGGCCTTCTCGAACAAAGCGTTCTTCTTGCCAAACTCGCTGTGGCCAATCTTGATGCGCAAAGCACCGATGGCGTCGTTGACAATCTTGGCTTTGTCAGCGCCAAAGAAAATCAGGTCTCCATCTTGCGCACCGGTGCGGGCCAGCACTTCGGCAATGGCTTTGTCGTGAATGTTCTTGACGATGGGCGACTGCAAGCCCGGCCACCGAAGGGCCTTGTCGCCCGGGCCTTTGGCCAACTCGTTGACCTTGATGTACGCCAGCCCTTTGGCCCCATAGATTTTGACAAACTCAGCGTAAGCATCAATCTCGCCACGGCTCAAGCCGCCGACTTCACGCGCGCCACCCGGAATGCGCAGACCCACCACACGGCCGCCCTTCATGGTCGCGGCACCCGAGAACACCTTGAAGTCCACGTCGGCCATCACGTCAGTCAACTCGGTGAATTCGAGCTTGACGCGCAGGTCGGGCTTGTCCGAGCCATAACGATGCATGGCCTCCGAATACGCCATCACCGGGAATTCGCCCAAGTCAACATTCAAGGTGGTCTTGAAAACGGTCGTGATCATTTCCTGGAACATGTCACGAATATCCTGTTCACTCAGAAACGAGGTCTCAATATCAATTTGTGTGAATTCGGGCTGGCGGTCAGCGCGCAAGTCTTCATCACGAAAGCACTTGGTGATTTGGTAATAACGATCGAAACCCGCCACCATCAACAATTGCTTGAACAACTGCGGGCTTTGCGGCAAGGCAAAAAAGTGGCCCTCATGAACTCGACTGGGTACCAGATAGTCGCGCGCGCCCTCGGGGGTGGACTTGCCCAGCATCGGGGTTTCAATGTCAACAAAACCGTTGGCATCGAGAAACTTGCGCACCTCCATGGCCACGCGGTAGCGCAACATCAAATTGTTTTGCATGTAGGGGCGGCGCAGATCCAGCACCCGGTGCGTCAGGCGCGTGGTCTCGCTCAGGTTGTCATCATCGAGCTGGAACGGGGGCGTGACCGACGGGTTGAGTACCGTCAGCTCATGGCAAAGCACCTCGATCTTGCCGCTCTTGAGGCCTTCATTGACCGTGCCTTCAGGGCGGGCGCGCACCAGGCCTTTGACCTGAATACAAAACTCGTTGCGCAGACCCTCGGCCACCTTGAACATGTCGGCACGGTCTGGGTCGCACACCACCTGCACGTAACCTTCGCGGTCCCGAATATCGACAAAAATCACGCCCCCGTGGTCGCGCCGACGATTAACCCAACCGCACAGGGTGACAGTTTGACCCAACAGGGCGTCGGTTACAAGACCGCAATAGTGAGAGCGCATGGCCATAAACAGCTTTCAGAGCCCGCCTCGCAAGGCGGCACAGGTTATCAAAAAATTAAGGTAAAACTTGCTTGGGCGCAAGCTCAATCGCGGCCGCTGGTGCCACTGAACCCATGGAAATCACATAGGTCAGTGCCTCATCCACACTCATGCGCAATTCAATCACTTCGGAGCGCGGCAGCAGCAGGAAAAACCCGCTGGTCGGGTTCGGTGTCGTCGGAACATAGACACTCACAAAATCAGCCCCAAGGTGGTTAGCCACCTCACCGCCGGGGGTGCCGGTCTGGAACGCAACAGTCCAGACACCGGCACGCGGATACTGGACCAGCATGGCCTTGCGAAACGCATTGCCATTGCTTGAAAAAAGCGTGTCCGACACTTTCTTGACGCTGTTATAGATCGACTTGAAAATCGGGATGTGGGCAAACAGCCGGTCCCATTGCGCCAGCCACCAGCGACCTGCCACATTGGAGACCAGTGCCCCCGTCACCAGCAAGGCGCTAAAAACCAGCACCACGCCAAGCCCGGGAATATGGCGCAGCGGCTCTATCAGGGTGCCCGCAGAGTCGGGTGTCAATGCGACCAGTCCCGTCAATAAACCGCCAAAAATGGCATCGAGCAGCCCAACCAGCCACAACAACACCCAAATGGTGATGGCCAATGGCAACCAGACCAGTAAACCAGTGAGCAGGTACTTCTTGATTGGCACGAGATTTCCAGCGTTTTGGTTGGGCAGCGTTAATGGCAGGCGCAAGTGCCACCGCAGCCAGCAGCTGGTGGCTGCGGTGCAACTGGTTTTGCAGTGGAACTCTCACTTGGCTTGGCGCCCTCAGTGGCAGTTGCCACAGCACCGGCGCTGTCGGTGGTCGGGGCCGTTGCAGTTGACGCAGCCGAGGCACCACCCTTGAAATCGGTGGCGTACCAGCCAGAACCTTTGAGCTGGAAGCCCGCCGCGGTCAGTTGCTTCTTGAAGGCAGAAACGCCGCAGGAGGGGCAATCTGTCAGCACCGCATCCGACATCTTTTGCAGCACGTCCTTGGCAAACCCGCAGGACTCACATTTATAGGCATAAATTGGCATGGCAATACGGCTCGGATTTCAAGTAACAAAGCCCGACATTATAAAGCGCCACGCAATCAACCGGGCTGACTAGAAAACTCGTACCCGCACAATCACCTGCATGACCAGCAAACCAAGCACAAATCCCAAAACCCCATACAAAAGCGCCTGCAACAAACGGTTGGTGCGTTTTTGCTCGACCAGCAAGGCGTCGAGTCCGCCATTCTGGCCAGACTTTCCATGTTTCAGAAAATCAACCAGCAGGCGCGGGAGTTCAGGGATCAGCTTGGCATAGAGCGGGGCTTCGTTGCGCAACTGGTCAATGAGCATTTTCGGCCCCAGTTGGTCAATCATCCATTTCTCAAGAAATGGCTTGGCCGTGCTCCACAGGTCCAGATCAGGGTCCAGTTGCCGACCCAGGCCTTCGATGTTGAGCAGCGTCTTTTGCAACAACACCAACTGCGGCTGAATTTCGACATGAAAACGCCGCGAGGTCTGGAACAGGCGCATCAACACAATGCCCAGCGAGAAATCTTTCAGCGGCCGATCAAAGTACGGCTCACACACCGAGCGGATGGCCGACTCCAGCTCATCGACCCGGGTTGCAGGCGGCACCCAGCCGGACTCGATGTGCAACTCGGCGACCCGCTTGTAGTCGCGCCGGAAAAAGGCGGTGAAATTTTGTGCCAAGTACTCTTTATCAGACGCCGTCAAAGTGCCCACAATGCCAAAATCGAGCGAGATATAGCGGCCAAAGGTGGCCGGATCAATACTGACCTGGATGTTGCCGGGGTGCATGTCGGCATGAAAAAAGCCATCACGAAACACCTGCGTGAAGAAAATCGTCACCCCATCACGCGCCAGCTTCGGGATATCAACCCCCGCGGCCTTCAGGCGATCCACCTGGCTGACCGGCACCCCATGCATACGCTCCATCACAATGACATCGGTCGTGCAATAGTCCCAGAACATCTCGGGAATCAGTACCAGATTGAGCCCTGACATATTGCGGCGCAACTGCGCGGCACTGGACGCCTCACGGATCAGATCAAGTTCGTCATGCAGGTACTTGTCAAACTCAGCCACCACTTCGCGCGGCTTGAGACGCTTGCCACCGTTGGAGAGGCTGTCTACCCAGCCCGCCATCATGCGCATCAGGCTCAGGTCTTTTTCAATCGCCAGCATCATGCCGGGGCGCAGCACCTTGACCGCCACCTCGCGCTCGCGACCGTCCCGGTCCTTGAGCACAGCAAAATGGACCTGGGCAATCGAGGCACTGGCAACAGGCACCCGCTCAAACGAGACAAAAATGTCGCCGACTTTTTTATTGAACGCCCGCTCAATGGAGGCAATGGCCACATCGCTGTCAAACGGCGGCACCCGATCCTGCAAGCGGGCCAGCTCATCGGCAATATCGAGCGGCAACAAGTCGCGCCGCGTCGACAGCACCTGGCCGAACTTGACAAAAATGGGGCCCAAGCTCTCCAGCGCCTCGCGAATCCGTTGCCCCCGGGGGGCGTCGAGATTGCGTCCGATCGACACGATGCGGGCCAACGCATGCAGCCAGGGCTTGCGAAAGCTGGTCAGGAACAGCTCATCAAGACCATAGCGCAACATCATCCAGACGATGAAAACGCCACGAAACAGACGCGTCATGTGGGCGCCTTGGTCGAGTCGGCCGCTGCAGCATTGCCCAAAAACTGACGCAGAGCCGCCGCCATGTTGCGGGCAGCTTGACCCAAGGTGTGAGCGGGCGCGTCGCCCATCACACGCGCCAGATCTTCTTCAATATCCCAGCGCACATGGTCGACAAGCCAATTCACATCGGCGGCAAGTTGCACATCGCCCTCAATGCGCACCGCCGGTTTGTCGCCTCGCAGCACGCCTTGAGCGAGTGTCAGTGGCGACTCTTCAGAAACCGCCAGCACCAGGTCCGGCTTGGCCTGCGCCGGGGCCCGATCCAGCAAGCCCGCCGGAGTAGCGATTAACCTGACAGAAAATGAGCGCCACTGCATCAGGACGACACGCCCTTTTTGCCTGGCAAGGCGGCTGGTCGCTTCGTTTTCCTGCATCAAAATATGGTTGAGCAGCAAGACGATGCGACGCTGCGCCTCATCAACCGCCCATTCCGGCGGCTGCAAATTGGGCAGGGGTGGAAGGTTTTGGAGGAGACCCTCCAGCCATAAAAAAGGGGACTGTGTTGCCATAGCCCCCGATTATTCCCTGAAATCAGACCATTATCGTGACCGACTGTGATTGCGGCCCCGGATCATGTCCGGCTTGACCGCTATTGCAGTGCCTGCACCCCAGCCACCAGCCAACCACTCTTGCCGCTCTTGGTCTTGGTCATGTTCCACACTTCGCGGAACGGGCTGGCACCGGCCGAAGGTTCTTCACGAATCATGCCGGAAAACTCGACACTGGCCATGTAGTCGTCACCGGTATCTTCAATGCCCAAAAGCTGTGCTTCAATCATGACAACATCGGTGAGATTGACCGGGCCACCGGTGTGGGCTTCCCGCTCAGCGAGTTGCGCTTGAATCTCTTTGAGCATCGTATCGGTCATCATGACGCGCAAGGCGTTGATGTCTGACTTGTCCCAAGCCGCCTGCAGCGACACAAAATTCGCTTTCGCCGACTGGAGAAAGCCCTCGGCATCAAAGCCCGCCGGAACGCCCCAACTTTGTGAACCCGCCAGGCCCGAGCCAATCATCGAGCCCGCCGCGGAAGGCGTTGTTTTCAGGGCATCAAACGCCGTGCTATTGCGTTCCCAGGGACGGGCCGAAGCATCGTTACCCACGTTTTCCGGCCGGTAGCTGGCGAGCGTCTGTGCTGTGCTGGCGGGTGATGCGCCTTGAAAAGCGAACGGCGACTTGGCCGCGTCCTGCGATTGCGCACCCCGGCGGGACCGCATGAACCAGCCCACCGCCATCATGATGACCAGCGCCAACAGGGCAAACATCATGACCTGGCCAAAGGCACCTCCCATGCCCAAAGAGTTGGCCAACCAAGCCAAGCCCAGACCGGCGGCCAGACCACCCAGCATGGCACCCCACGGCCGCTTGGGCGCAACGCCCGCCGGTGCTGCGGCTGGCGCCGCAGCCGGAGGCTTGGGCGCGGCCTGACGCTGCGTCACATTGCTCGACTGTTTGCCAAAAGAACGGCCGCCGCCAAGGCGCGCTGCCTCGGCGTTAAAACCTGCCAAAAGCATAAATGCCGCCAAAACCCAAGTCCACAATTTCATGATGTCTCCAAAAAATTCTTTACATCAACATTTGATGCCAACATGCAAGGCTACCAGTCCACCGGTCAGGTTGTGGTAATCCACATGACCAAAGCCATTATTTTTCATCAGGGCTTTGAGTTCCTCTTGCCCCGGATGCATGCGAATCGACTCGGCCAGGTAGCGGTAGCTGGCATCGTCACCGGCTACCAGTTGCCCCAGCTTGGGCAACACCTTGAATGAATACCAGTCATAGACTTTTTCCAAAGGCGGTGCCACCTTGGAAAACTCCAGCACCAGTAATTTGCCCCCGGCTTTGAGCACCCGGTTCATCTCGGCCAGCGCCAGGTCCTTGTGCGTCATGTTGCGCAGGCCAAAGGCGACGCTGACCACATCAAAGTGGTTACTCGGGAACGGCAGCTTTTCGGCGTCACACACCACGGTCGGCAGGGAAACCCCGGCGTCAAGCAAGCGATTGCGCCCGGTGCGCAACATCGCCTCGTTGATGTCGGTATGCACCACCTGCCCGCTCCGGCCCACTTTTTTGGAAAAAGCCAGCGCCAGGTCACCGGTGCCACCGGCAATGTCGAGCACCTGATAACCCTCACGAACATTGGCCACCATCACCGTGAAGGCCTTCCAGGCGCGATGCAAACCCATCGACATCAGGTCGTTCATCAGGTCGTATTTGGGCGCCACGGAGTCGAACACGCCCCGCACGTGCTTCGCTTTTTCGGTTTCTTGAACCGTCTTGTAACCAAAATGTGTTGTCGTCATGAGTGCAATGTTAATTCAATGGCTGCCGCAAGCTTTCCCGGCTTTCTCGGGCATGGGCGCATCCCGCTCCACACCGGCGGCGGTGAGACGGGCGGTGTAGTCAGCCCACAGCTTGTCCTGCTGGGAACCCAGAAAATAGAGATAGTCCCAAGAAAAGATACCCGAGTCATGTCCATCCGAGAACGCGGGCTGGATGGCGTAGTTGCCGACCGGCTCCAGCCCGGCCAGTTCGACCTGCCGCTTGCCCGTCTGCAATACCTCTTGCCCCGGCCCGTGGCCCGCGACTTCTGCCGAGGGCGAGTACACGCGCATCAACTCAAAGGGAATACGAAAGGTGGCTCCATCGGAAAAACTCACCTCCAACACCTTGGACTGGCTGTGCACCGTGATCGCCTGGGGCGTCGGCGCGCCTGCTTGCAAACCTGCCATATGAACCACCTTATTAGAAATACCAGCTACACAATCAAAAAAATCACAAAGCGGCGCGCGTCATGGACAGTGCCCGCTGAATAGTGCCATCCACGTCTTCCAGGCGGGCCGCAATGGCGGCCACAGCCGCCAAATCAACCGGGCGCTGAGGGGAACTCCACACCGGCGCCGGAAAATGACTGTCCCAGTCAAAGCGGGCAATCACATGCCAGTGCAGGTGCGCCACCACATTGCCCAAGGCCGCCAGGTTGATCTTGGTCGGCTGCAGATGCTCCCGCAAGGCCTGCTCTACTGCACATACTGCCGCCATACACAAGGCGCGATCGCTCGGGTCAAGGTCCGAAAACTCGGCCACATGCGCCGTCCAGACGACCCGGTAAAAGGCCGGGAAGCCGGCCTCAATCGCCCGGATGACCCGGAATTTTTCAGCCTGAAACACCAGTACACCGCCAACGCCCGCGCACAGAGGACAGGTCGGGTCAGTCATGTTTTAGACCAGCACCCGCTCAATACCGCCGTCATTGGCTCTGGCGACGTAGTCCGGCATCCACTGCTCGCCCAGAATCTGGTTCGCCATCTCGACCACGATGTAGTCCGCCTCCAGCAGGCCGTTCTTCAGGTCCTCCCCGAATCGGCTCAAACCTTGCAGGCAGGCCGGACACGAGGTCAGGATTTTGATGTTGGCATCCGGCGCCAGGGAACCCTTGGCGCGCAACTGGGCTTCACCTTTGAGAATCTCTTCTTCCTTGCGAAAGCGCACTTGCGTGGACACGTCGGGCCGGTTCAGAGCCAGCGTACCCGACTCGCCACAGCAGCGCTCGGACTGGATCACGTTGTTACCCAACAAGGCCTTGACGGTTTTAAGAGGTTCCTGCAGCTTCATCGGACTGTGACAGGGGTCATGAAACAGGAAGGAGCCCGCATTGGCCAGCGTGATGCCTTTTTCCAGCAGGTATTCATGGATGTCGATGATGCGGCTGCCGGGGAAAATCTTGTCGAACTCGTAGTCCTGCAACTGGTCATAGCAGGTGCCACAGCTCACCACCACGGTTTTGATGTCGAGGTAGTTCAGGGTGTTGGCGACCCGGTGAAACAGCACCCGGTTGTCGGTGATGATTTTCTCCGCCTTGTCAAACTCGCCGCCGCCACGCTGCGGGTAACCGCAGCACAGGTAGCCCGGCGGCAGCACGGTCTGCACCCCGGCATGCCACAGCATGGCCTGCGTCGCCAGCCCGACCTGGCTGAACAGGCGCTCCGAGCCGCAACCGGGGAAATAAAACACCGCCTCGGTCTCGGCCGTGGTGGACTGCGGGTTGCGGATGATGGGAACGTAGTCCTTGTCTTCAATATCGAGCAAGGCCCGAGCCGTCTTTTTAGGCAAACCGCCGGGCAACTTCTTGTTGACGAAGTGAATGATTTGCTCTTTCAGCGGTGCTGTCCCCAGCGTAGCCGGTGGCGCCTTGGTCTGCTGGCGGGCCAGGCCGCGCAACAGGTCAGCCGCCAGGCGCTGCCCCTTGATGGCCACCTTGGTCATGACTGCGCGCGCCAACTTGATGGTCTCGGGGTTGGTGGCGTTGAGCATGAACATGGCGGCGGCACCAGCCGGGCGGAAGGTCTTCTTGCCCATCTTGCGCAACAGGTTGCGCATGTTCATGGTGACGTCGCCAAAGTCGATGTTCACCGGGCACGGTGACAGGCATTTGTGGCACACCGTGCAATGGTCAGCCACGTCTTCAAACTCCTGCCAATGGCGAATCGAGATGCCGCGTCGCGTCTGCTCTTCGTACAAAAACGCTTCCACCAGCAGCGAGGTCGCCAAAATCTTGTCGCGCGGGCTGTAGAGCAAATTGGCGCGCGGCACATGGGTGGAACACACCGGCTTGCACTTGCCGCAGCGCAGGCAGTCTTTCACGCTGTCGGCAATGGCGCCAATGTCTGACTGCTGCATGATGAGCGACTCGTGCCCCATCAGGCCAAAGCTGGGAGTGTAGGCATTGCTCAAATCAGCATGCATCAAATCAGGCTCTAGCCCCCGTCCTACATCACTAGTATGCTCATTATTTCGTAGCAATTTGCCCTTGTTGAAGCGCCCTTCGGGGTCGACGCGGGCCTTGTAGTCAGTGAACGGCTGCAACTCTTCGTCGCTCAAGAATTCGAGCTTGGTGATGCCAATGCCGTGCTCGCCCGAGATCACACCGTCGAGCGAGCGCGCCAAGGCCATGATGCGTTTGACCGCACCGTGCGCGGCCTGCAGCATCTCGTAGTCATCGCTGTTGACCGGGATGTTGGTATGCACATTGCCGTCGCCGGCGTGCATGTGCAGCGCGATCCAGACCCGGCCTTTGAGCACGCGCTGGTGAATCGCCACGCACTCGCGAACAATCGGCTCGAACGCCGCACCGGAAAAGATTTGCTGCAGGGGCGCGCGAATCTGCGTCTTCCAGCTGGCGCGCAGGCTGTGATCCTGCAAGGGGGGAAACAAGGCCTCCACGTCATCCAACCAGCCGCGCCACAGCGTGCGCACCTCGGCAATCAGGGTCAGCGCCTGTGCCACGCGGTCTTCCAGCAACTCGGCGGACGCAATCTCGTTGGCGTCGTCCTGCTTGCCCAAGGGCAAATGACCTTGCGCAAAAAAGTCTTGCAGCGCGTCACACAGCGCCAGCTTGTTGGCCAGGCTGAGCTCAATGTTGATGCGCTCAATGCCGTCGGTGTACTCGGCCATGCGCGGCAACGGAATCACCACGTCTTCGTTGATCTTGAAGGCGTTGGTGTGCCGGCTGATGGCGGCGGTGCGCTTGCGATCGAGCCAGAACTTTTTACGTGCTTCCGGGCTGATGGCAATAAAGCCTTCCCCATGGCGTGAGTTGGCCAGGCGCACCACCTCACTGGTCACCCGCGCCACGGCATCGGCGTCATCACCGGCGATGTCGCCAAACAACACCATTTTGGGTACGCCGCCACCACTCAAAGCGGCGCCGCGCTTGCTCTTGGTGGCGTAGCCCACCGCTTTCAGGTAGCGGTCATCCAGATGCTCCAGCCCGGCCAGCACCACGCCCGAGCGTTTTTGCTCGGCAAACATGAAATCCTTGATCTCGACAATGCTGGGCACGGCATCCTTGGCATTGCCAAAAAACTCCAGGCACACGGTGCGGGTGTGGGTCGGCATGCGGTGCACCACCCAGCGCGCACTGGTAATCAGCCCATCGCAGCCTTCTTTTTGGATGCCCGGCAGGCCGCTCAAAAACTTGTCGGTCACATCCTTGCCCAGGCCTTCCTTGCGGAAGGTCTTGCCGGGAATGTCGAGCCGCTCGGTGCGGATCGGCGTCTTGCCGTCCGCCTTGAAATACTGCAGCTCAAAGCTGGCCAGCGCCACGTCGTGAATCTTGCCCAGGTTGTGGCCAATGCGCGTCACCTCCAGCCACTCGGCTTGCGGCGTCACCATGCGCCAGCTCGCCAGGTTGTCCAGCGACGTGCCCCACAAGACGGCCTTCTTGCCGCCGGCGTTCATGGCGATGTTGCCGCCAATGCACGAGGCTTCGGCCGAGGTCGGGTCGACCGCAAACACGTAGCCGCCCCGCTCGGCCGCCTGCGACACGCGCTGGGTCACGACACCGGCTTCGGTCCACACCGTGGCCACGGGCTGGTCCAGACCGGGGAGCCGGACCATCTCGACTTCGGTCATGGCTTCGAGCTTTTCGGTGTTGATCACCGCGCTCTTCCAGGTCAGGGGAATTGCGCCGCCGGTGTAACCGGTACCGCCGCCGCGCGGAACAATGGTCAGCCCCAGCTCGATACAGCCTTTGACCAGGCCCGCCATTTCGGCCTCGGTATCGGGCGTCAGCACCACAAACGGGTATTCGACGCGCCAATCGGTGGCGTCGGTCACGTGGCTCACACGCGACAGGCCATCAAACTTGATGTTGTCTTTGGCGGTGAGCTTCAGCAGCACGCGCTGGGTCTTGCGCCGAAGCGCCGCGGCTTCGACAAAGGAGGCGTCAAACAACTGCACCGCCTGCCCAGCTGCCTTGAGCAGCTCACCCACCAGGCCATCACGCTCGGGATCAACGTCAGGGGTGCGGCGCTTTTGCACTTCGTCGAGGCGATGGTGCAAGGCGTTCACCAGCAGCACCCGGCGTTTCGGGTTGTCCAGCAGGTCGTCCTGCAAATAGGGGTTGCGCTGCACCACCCAGATATCACCCAGGACCTCATACAACATGCGGGCCGAGCGGCCGGTGCGGCGCTCATCGCGCAGGCGGTTGAGCCAGTCCCAGGCCGACGCCCCCAAGAGGCGAATGACGATTTCGCGGTCAGAAAACGAGGTGTAGTTGTACGGAATTTCGCGAATGCGTTCGTGCCCATGTGGCGCGATGGCGCCAGCGGGCAACAAAGACTTAAGCTGAGTGGGAGCGTTCATCGGGTTGTGTGATTGCAGCCGTTACGGAACATGGCGGCGCTAATTAGATCGTGTCCGGGCTGGGTTGACGATGTTACCGCAGCGCAGCATTGCCCTACTGGGGTGATGGAAACCCTGATGACCGCGTGTCAAAAACATGGGTTTAATCAAAGTTTTGGCAGATTGACATCTTTCTGCCGCAAACTGGTCATATTTCGTGACTATGCTCAGGCCCCTAACCTCTAGGAGATCGCATGAAATTGAAATTTGCTGCCGTTGCTCTGGCAGCGTCGTGTGCCCTTTCGGCCCAGGCTGTGACCGAGGTCCAGTGGTGGCACTCGATGACTGCGGTGAACGGCGAATGGGTCAACGACCTGGCCAAAGGCTTTAACGCCAGCCAGAGCAACTACAAAATTGTGCCCACCTACAAAGGCACTTACGACGAGTCCATGACATCGGCCGTGGCAGCGTTCCGCGCGGGCAATGCGCCGCACATTTTGCAGGTGTTTGAAGTGGGCACCGCCACCATGATGGCCAGCAAGAACGCCATCGTGCCCGTCGGCAAGGTTATGAAAGATGCGGGGCAGAAGTTTGACCCCAAAGCCTATATCTCGGCCGTGGCCGGTTACTACACCGCTCCCAGCGGCGAAATGCTGAGCTTTCCCTTCAACAGCTCCACCACCGTCTTCTATTACAACAAGGATGCCTTCAAAGCCGCAGGGCTGGATCCTGAAAAAGCCCCCGGCAGTTGGCCCGAAGTGGCGCTGGCCGCCGCCAAGCTCAAGGCCAACGGCCACAAGTGCCCGCTGACGGTGGCCTGGCAAGGCTGGACCCAGTTGGAGAGTTTTTCCGCCTGGCACAACGTTGAATTTGCGACCAAGGCCAACGGTCTGGCCGGCATGGATGCCCGCATGAAGGTCAATTCGCCGCTGCACGTGCGCCACATCGAGAACCTGGCCAACATGGCCAAGCAGGGCCTGTTTGTCTACAAAGGCCGCGCCAATGTGCCCGAAGCCACCTTTGTCTCGGGCGAGTGCGCCATGATCACCACATCGAGCGGCTTTTACGGCAATGTGAAGAAAAACGCCAAGTTTGCCTATGGCCTGGCCCCCCTGCCCTACTACCCGGATGTGCCCGGCGCACCGCAAAACACCGTCATTGGCGGTGCCAGTTTGTGGGTCATGGCTGGCAAGAAAGCCGATGAATACAAAGGCGTGGCCGAGTTCTTTACCTATGTCTCAAGCCCGGAAGTGCAGTCCGCCAGCCACAAGCGCACCGGCTACCTGCCCATCACCACCGCGGCGTTTCAGTTGACTGAAAAATCCGGTTTCTACAAAGAGAATCCGGGCACCGATGTGGCGGTCAATCAGATGATCCGCAAGGTGACAGACAAGTCGCGCGGCATCCGCCTGGGCAACTATGTGCAAATCCGCACCATCGAGGACGAAGAACTGGAACAGGTCTGGGGTGGCAAGAAATCGGCCAAAGAGGCGTTGGACGCCATCGTCAAGCGCGGCAATGAGTTGCTGGAGCGGTTTGAGAAAGCCAACAAAAAAGGCTAAGCGCTAGAAAGTGGAAAAGCGCGTTTTTTTCCGGTCAGCATGGCTGCCCTGGGTGCTAATGGCACCCCAGGTGGCCGTGATTGCGCTATTTTTCTTCTGGCCAGCCGCCCAGGCCCTGCTGCAGTCGGTGCAGCAGTCGGATGCCTTTGGCACTTCGGTCGACTGGGTCGGGCTGGACAATTTCCGCAACCTGTGGAACGACGACACCTACCTGGCATCGTTTTACACCACGGCCATTTTTTCAACCCTGGTGGCCGTGTTGGGCATCAGTGTGTCCTTGCTGCTGGCAGTTTTTGCGGACCGCATCGTCAAAGGTGCGCTGGCGTATAAAACCCTGCTGATCTGGCCCTACGCAGTGGCGCCTGCTGTTGCCGGGGTGTTGTGGCTGTTTATGTTTGCGCCCAGCGTGGGCGTAGTCTCTTACTGGCTGCGCGCGCTCGGCATCGACTGGAATCATTTGCTCAACGGGACGCACGCCATGACGCTGGTCGTGATGGCGGCGGTGTGGAAGCAGATCTCTTACAACTTTTTGTTCTTTTTGGCGGGCCTGCAAAGCATTCCCAAATCATTGATCGAAGCAGCCGCCATTGACGGCGCGCGCCCCTGGCGACGCTTCTGGACGATGGTGTTCCCGCTGCTCTCACCGACCACGTTTTTTCTGCTGGTCATCAACATGGTCTATGCGTTTTTTGACACCTTTGCCATCATCGATGCCGCCACTCAAGGCGGCCCCGGCAAAGACACCGCCATTCTGGTTTACAAGGTCTACTTTGATGGCTTCAAGGCCATGGACATGGGCGGCTCGGCCGCGCAGTCGGTGGTGCTGATGGTGATTGTGGTGGCGCTGACCGTGGTGCAGTTCCGTTTTGTCGAGAAGAAAGTAAATTACTGATGAAGGTCACTCTGCATGGTTGAGCGCCGCCCTTTTCTGACCATGCTGTCGCACGCCGTGCTGATTCTGGGCGTGCTGGTGGTGGCGTTTCCGCTGTACCTGACGTTTGTCGCCTCCACACAGACTTCGCAGGCCATTGTGCAAACCCCCATGCCGCTGCTGCCGGGCGGGCATCTGATTGAAAACTACACCGCCGCCTGGAACGGCACAGGCGGCGGCTCGGGCTCCAAAGCGCCGGTCGGGCAGATGATGGTGGTAAGCCTGATCTCCGCGTTGATCATCGCCATTGGCAAGATCACCATCTCGCTGTTGTCAGCCTTTGCCATCGTGTACTTTCGCTTTCCCGGTCGCATGTTTTTCTTCTGGGCCATCTTCATCACGCTGATGCTGCCGGTAGAGGTGCGCATTGGCCCAACGTACAAAGTGGTGTCAGACCTTGGCATGCTCAACAGCTATGCGGGCTTGACGATTCCGCTGATCGCCTCGGCCACTGCCACCTTTTTGTTCCGGCAATTTTTCCTGACCGTACCGGAGGAGCTGGTGGAGGCCGCGCGCATGGACGGCGCCGGGCCGATGCGGTTTTTCAAAGACGTGCTGGTGCCGCTGTCCGCCACCAGCATTGCAGCGCTGTTTGTCATTCAGTTCATTTACGGCTGGAATCAGTACCTGTGGCCGCTGCTCGTCACCACCAGCGAGGACATGTACCCGGTCGTGATCGGCATCAAACGCATGATCTCCGGTGGCGACTCCGAGATGCAATGGAACATCGTCATGGCCACCGCCGTGCTGGCCATGATTCCACCTGCCCTGGTGGTGATGCTGATGCAGAAATGGTTTGTCAAAGGGCTGGTGGATACAGAAAAATAAACGTGCTTGCGGGACAGACCAAGATTTGCGCAGCAAATTTGCTCTGTCGCCAACCGATTAAAACTATGGCTTCAATTACTCTTAACAACGTCACCAAACGCTATGGGCACGGCAAAACCGCTACCCCGGTCATCCATGGCATCAGCGCCGAGATTCTTGATGGCGAGTTCGTCGTCATCGTCGGTCCGTCCGGCTGCGGCAAGTCCACGCTGTTGCGCATGGTGGCCGGACTGGAAGAAATCAGCGAAGGCGAGATTTCGATTGGCGCGCGCGTGGTCAACAACCTGGAGCCCTCCGAACGCGACATTGCCATGGTGTTCCAGAACTATGCGCTCTACCCCCACATGAGCGTGTTCGACAACATGGCCTACGGGCTCAAGATCGCGAAAGTGCCAGTCGACGAAATCAAGACACGGGTGGACAAGGCCGCCAAAATTCTTGAGATTGGCCCGTTTTTGCAACGCAAGCCGCGCGAGCTCTCAGGTGGCCAGCGCCAGCGGGTGGCCATGGGCCGCGCCATCGTGCGCCAGCCGCAGGTTTTTTTGTTTGACGAACCCCTGAGCAATCTGGACGCCAAGCTGCGCGCCCAAACCCGGCTTGAAATCCAGAAACTGCACCGCGAACTGGGCATCACCTCGCTGTTTGTGACGCACGACCAGGTGGAAGCCATGACCCTGGCGCAGCGCATGATCGTCATGAACGCGGGTGTCATGGAACAGTTTGGCACACCCGAAGAGGTCTACACCCGCCCGGCCAGCACCTTTGTCGCGGGCTTCATGGGCTCGCCGCCGATGAACCTGCTCAAAAACGCCCCCGGTGCCACCGCCAACACCATCACCGGCGTGCGTCCCGAGCATCTCGACATCGCATCCAGCGGCTGGGCGCTGCAGGTGGAAGCGGTCGAAATGCTGGGGGCCGAACGACTGGTCTATGGCCGCTGGGCGCATGGCGCTGGCGACGAGTTGGTCATTATCCGCAACGAAGAATCGCACGCCGTGCCCACCCTGGGCAGCACCCTGCACGTCACCCCGCGCGCCGACAAGCTGCACTGGTTTGACGCCAGCACCGGCAAACGCCGTGAGTCCAACGGCTCCCATCCATGAGCACGCCCACCATGACAACGCAAGACACACGCCCCCCCTGGCCCTACCCGCGCTGGATCGCACATCGGGGCGCCGGTAAACTGGCCCCCGAAAACACGCTGGCCGCGTTTCGTACCGGGGCCAGCCACGGTTACCGCATGTTTGAGTGCGACGTCAAGCTGAGTCTGGATGGCGTGCCTTTCCTGCTGCACGACGACACCTTGGTGCGCACCACCAATGCGCGTGAGCAGCTGGGAGCTGGCCTTGGTGCGGTTGGCGGCGATCACCCCTGGAGCACCTTGGCCCAGCTGGACGCAGGCAGCTGGCATTCGCGCGCTTTTGCCGGCGAGCCGCTCGCCAGTTTCGAGAATATTGCCCGTTTTTGCCTGGAAAACAGCTATTTTTTGAACATTGAGATCAAGCCCACACCGGGACTTGAGCGCCAGACCGGCACGGTGGTGGCAGACCATGCCGCCCGTCTCTGGGCTCACGCCACCGCGGCGCCGCTGCTGAGCTCTTTCGCCCCGCCCGCACTGGCAGCGGCCCGCGACGCCCAGCCGCAACTGCCGCGCGCGCTGCTGCTCGACTCGCTGTGGAGCGGCTGGCTGGAGACCGCCTTGTCGCTGGACTGCGTGGCCATCGTCTGCGACCAGGTGCTATGGGACGCCTCCACCGTTGCCCAAGCCGGCAGCGCTGGACTCCATACCCTGAGTTACACCGTGAACGATCCATCCAAGGCGCAGCGCCTGATCGACCTGGGCGTTGACGGCCTGATCACCGACCGGGTGGACTTGTTTGCCCCGGCGCGCCAGCCCTGAGCAACTTGAACGGCAACTAATGCTGCCAACTGCGGCGCATCAGCCACTGGCTGGTAGCGCAAAGCAGCGCCATGCCGCTGTAGGTGGCCATCTTGCCGTCATCACCCCATAACCACAAACCAAGCGTCAGCACGGCCACCGACACTACAAAATTAATAGCTGCTTGCGCATACAGGGAAAGGGCTGCAGGTCTTTTTTTCATAAAAAAACGCGCAGCCAGCGTCATCAGCACAGCCAGCCACAACGCCGGGGCAATGAAATTCAGCAAGTGATTCAGAAGAGCAAGTGGGTCCATCAATAACGGGGTCCAGGCCATGAAAAAGTGTTTGGGCATTTGCCAGCGCGCGATGATTTTATAATCGCCATATGGCAGTCTGGGCTTTGGGTATTAATCACACGACCGCGCCGCTTGATCTGCGCGGTCGTTTTGCGTTCGCCCTCGATCAGGTCGAACCCACCTTGCGGGCCTTGCGCGCCTCATTGTCTCTCCAGCCGGAGGCGGCACTGATCTCCACCTGCAACCGTACCGAGATCTATTGCGCCGGTGAAAAACCCGAGCTGGAGCACACGCTGGACTGGCTGGCCCAGACCGGCGGCGTCTCCTCAGCCCTGCTGCGAACCCACTCCTACACCCTGCAAGACGATCTGGCCGCGCGCCACGCCTTTCGGGTCGCCAGCGGGCTCGACTCCATGGTGCTGGGCGAGACACAAATTCTGGGTCAAATCAAAAACGCGGTACGCGCGGCCGAAGCCGCCGGTGCGCTGGGCAACACCCTGAGCCAACTGTTCCAGCGCTCCTTTGCCGTCGCCAAAGAGGTGCGCAGCTCGACCGAGATTGGCGCCCATTCCATCAGCATGGCCGCCGCCGCCGTGCGTCTGGCCGGGCAGCTGTTTGAAGACCTGGGCACAGTCAGAATTCTTTTTGTCGGCGCAGGCGAGATGATTGAACTGTGCGCCACTCACTTTGCGGCCAAAAGCCCCAAGGCCATCGCCATTGCCAACCGCTCGCTGGAGAACGGCGAAAAACTGGCCAGCCGCTTTGGGGCGGAGGTCATGCGCCTGGCGGACTTGCCGGATCGGTTACATGAATTTGACGCGGTGGTGAGCTGCACCGCCAGCACGCTGCCGATCATTGGTCTGGGCGCGGTGGAGCGGGCTTTGAAGCGGCGCAAACGCCGCCCCATGTTCATGGTTGACCTGGCGGTGCCGCGCGACATCGAGATCGAAGTCAAGGCGCTCGAAGACGTGTACCTGTACACCGTGGACGACCTGGCCAGCGTGGTGCAGACCGCGCAGGCCAGCCGTCAAGCCGCCGTGGCGCAGGCCGAGGCGATTGTGGACGCTGGGGTGCTGAGTTTCATGCACTGGGTCGATCAGCGCGGCTCGGTGCCTTTGATCCAGCAACTCAATGCCCAGGCCGACGAATGGCGCGCGGCAGAATTGGCGCGCGCGCGCAAGCTGCTGGCCAAAGGCGAGAACGTCGAGGCCGTGCTCGAAGCGCTCTCCAAGGGCTTGACACAAAAAATGCTGCACGGAGCCATGGCTGAGTTGCGAGCCAGCGACACCGCCGCGCGTGAGCGGGCCAGCGCCGCCATCCAACACTTCTTTTTGCGCAAAGAGCGTTAGCGGCGCTGCTCCAGGGCTTGCGCCCAGCGCGCCGTCGCCCCTTCGGCAAGCTCAGGGTGAACGGTCGTTTTCCGGCACGACGCTCTCCACACCGTTCGAACCCAGCCTATTGAAGTTGCCCGCCGAAAAACAACACCATTGCTCCCATGAAACCTTTTCTCCGCCAACAACTTGCACGCTACACCGACCGCCTGGGTGAGCTCGAATTTTTGCTCTCACGCGAGGACATCATGCAAGACATGAAGCAGTTTCTGCTGCTGTCGCGCGAGCACACCGAAGTCTCCGCCGTGGCGAGCCGCTGGGCGCGCTACCAACAACGTGAAGCCGACCTGACCGGTGCCCAGGAACTGCTGCGTGGTTCGGTCGACGACCCCGACATGACGGCCATGGCGCAAGAAGAAATCGACAGCGCCAGTGCCGAATTGCAAAAACTTGAAAACGAGCTGCAACGCATGCTGCTGCCCAAAGACCCGGATGACGCACGCAACGCCTTCGTTGAAATCCGCGCCGGCACCGGCGGTGACGAATCGGCCCTGTTTGCAGCCGATTTGCTGCGCATGTACACGCGTTACTGCGAACGCCGGGGCTGGAAGGCCGAGATCATCAGCGAGTCCCCCAGCGAGCTCGGGGGCTACAAGGAAGTGGTGATCAAAATCGAAGGCGACCATGTCTACGGCGCGCTCAAGTTCGAGTCCGGCGGCCACCGGGTCCAGCGCGTGCCCGTCACCGAAACGCAAGGCCGCATTCACACCAGCGCCTGCACTGTGGCGGTGCTGGCCGAGCCCGATGAAGCAGTGGCCATTGCCATCAACCCGGCCGACCTGCGCATCGACACCTACCGCGCCAGCGGCGCGGGCGGTCAGCACATCAACAAGACCGACTCGGCGGTGCGCATCACTCACCTGCCGACCGGCATCGTGGCCGAGTGCCAGGACGGGCGCAGCCAGCACAGCAACAAGGCGCAAGCGCTCAAAGTACTCACCGCCCGCATTCAGGAGAAAGACCGCAGCGAGCGCGCGGCCAAAGACGCCGCCGAGCGCAAGGGGCTGATTGGCAGCGGCGACCGCAGCGACCGCATCCGCACCTACAACTTTCCGCAAGGGCGCCTGACCGACCACCGCATCAACCTGACGCTGTACAAGCTGCTCACCATCATGGAGGGCGACCTCGACGACGTAGTGCAGGCGCTGCAAGCCTATGAAGCGGCGCAGCAGTTGGCAGCGCTGGAACTGGGCGCGGGCGCTTGATTTGCCAGTTTTATATGTAAAATTGGCCTGTAGCCCCCGTGTATTCTGCCTGAGAAGCTAGCGTTTTTATAGCAAGTGACCATGCTGACCATCTCGCAAGCCCTGCTCCAAGCCCAGTCCCACGGCCTGGACCGGCTCGACGCGCAGTTGCTCTTGCTGCACGCGCTCGGCAAGCCGGCCCAGGAGCGGGCCTGGCTGCTCGCCCACGACACGGACGAACTGCCGCCAGGCGCGCAAGCCGCGTTGGACGCCGGTGTGCGGCGCCGCGCCGTCGGCGAGCCCTTGGCCTTTATCACCGGCCACCAGGAGTTTTTTGGCCTGAACCTGCAGGTAGACGCCCGCGTGCTGGTGCCGCGGCCCGACACGGAGACGCTGGTGGACTGGGCGCTGGAGGTGCTGCAACCCCCAACCGACGCTGCACCCGCCGTGCTCGACCTCGGCACCGGCAGTGGCGCCATCGCGCTGGCGCTCAAAGCAACGCGGCCAGACCTGCGCGTGAGCGCCGTTGACTACAGCGAAGACGCACTGGCCGTGGCTCGGGCCAACGCCCAGCGTCTGGGACTGGAGGTGCAGTTCAGCCAGGGCGCGTGGTTTGCAGGCCTGGCACAGCCGGACGCCCGTTTTGACGCCATCGTCTCCAACCCGCCCTACGTTGCCGCGCAGGACAAGCACCTGGACGCCCTCACCTTTGAGCCGCTGCAAGCCTTGGCCAGCGGCGCCGACGGCCTGGATGACATCCGCCAGATCATCACCCAGGCCCCGGCCCATTTGAATCCTGGCGGCTGGCTGCTGCTGGAACACGGCTACGACCAGGCGGCGGCGGTGCGCGCCCTGTTGCTGGACGCCGGCCTGCATGACGTGCAGTCACGGCGGGATTTGAGCGGCATTGAACGCTGCAGCGGTGGGCGTGTGCCACAGAATTAAGGCCGGACGAAGAGCTTGATCGGCCGATTCGACACAATGTGTTGCTTCTATTCGATGTTCCATTGATCAATTTCAACTGGACCATAGGCTTGAAAAGCTCAAATCGATAACATGAGCCATCAGCCTGTCCATTCCCAGCGGGTTTTCCCGCATGAATTCGGAAAAATGTACGCCGGTACTACAGAGGCGCACTTCGGCCCCATGCAGCGCAGCAGGGCGATGCGTCACCGGGTATTTGTTTTTTCCGGCGCATTTTTGCTGTGCCTGCTGGTGAGCCTGAGTTACACCTTCATGCGTAGCCCCATCTACGTGGCCAATGCCAGGGTGCAGATCACACCGTCTGAACAGGTGGTGCTGGGCGACGCACCCGCCGTCCATGATGGTACGCCGGCTTTTCTGATCGAGGTGCAGGTTCTCACCAGCCGCCCGCTGCTTGAAAAGGTAGTCAAACGGCTGCAGGAACAGGGGCATTTGAAGGGTTTGGACGGCGATCCCGTCCTGACGGTACAGAGTATGCTGACGGTGACGCCGGTTGCAGGCACGCAGGTGGTGAAGCTGCAGGCACAAGGCGCTGAGCAAACCTTGGTGGGGCCCCTGGTCAACGCCGTAATCGACGTCTATCGCAACGAGCAGGCGGCCACCGGCACTGCGGTGTCGCAAGCCCAGTTGCTTGAAAGCCGCGAGGCGCTTCGTGTCATCGAGGCCAGCGTAGCCGAAAAGAAAAAAGCGCTGGAGGCACTCAAACTGCGATCCAACATCGTGTCGAGTGAACGCGATGAGAACCAGACGCTGTCGCGCCTGAAAGGGCTGGGGACATCACTGACCGCGGCGGCTGATCGCGAGGCCACCGCAGCCGGCCGCGTCCGGGTCATCGAACAAGCCATCGCGCAGGGCAACCGCTCGCCGCTGGCCAAAGACAATCCCACCGTGGCCGCCATTGAGTCGCGCCTGTCGCAGGCGAAGGAAGAGTGGCGCGCTTTGGAGCGCCAGTTCACGCCGCAGTATCTGGACATGGACGCAAATGCCCGTGGCCTCAAGACCAGAATTTCCAACCTGGAGCAGCAGCTTGAAGCCGAACGCCAGAAAAGCCGGGAGATGGCGCTGGCCGACGCCAAAGAGGAACTTGCCAGTGTGCGGGGCACGACGCAGCGTTTGCAGCAACAACTCTCGCAGGACAGACAGGACGTGCAGACATTCAGCCGCCGGTTCAGTGACTACCAGGGCATGCTGGAAGAGTTGAAGGGTCTGGAGAAAATGCACCAGACCGCCCAACAGAAGCTGGTCGCCATGGAATCCAGCGAAGCGGCACGCCGGCCACGGATTCTGGTGGTGGAACCGGCGGCCACACCCGATGCGCCATGGCGCCCGCTGTACTGGCGCGACGCAGGCATCAGTCTGGCCGCCTCCATCATGCTTGGTTTTTTGGCGGTCTGGTTCGTGGAATTTTTCAACCGGACAGAGATTGAGCCCCAGGGGCCTTCGACCGTGCTCGTTCCCCAGCCCTGGATGGCGATCGCCCAGCCGCTTGAGCCGCTGCTGGGCGCAGGGCCGACGCCTGAGACGCTGACGGGCGGACATGACACCCGGCTTTTGACCCATCCCCTGCCGCGGGAACTGCGCTCCGATGAAGTTGAAAAATTACTGGGGTCCGCGGCGCCAGAGAATCTGGCCCTCCTGGCCTGCCTGCTGTGCGGCTTGAGCGCCGACGAAGTAGTGTCTTTGCAGCGGCAGCATGTAGACACTGCAACGGGCACGCTCAAGGTGCCGGGCGAGTCGAGCCGCGCCGTGCCCTTACCCGTCCATTTGCTTGCCCTGCAGACGCACCGTCAAGCGGATGCCCCTGACGCACCTCTTTTTTCCAAGGCGACGGACCGCCCCCTGGACACGGAGGACATCAATTCTGTTGTCACCTCAAGCGCCTACGACGCTGGTTTGGAGCAGCCGCAATCGGTCACACCGGCCACGCTGCGCCACACTTATGTGGCATTTCTGGTGCGCCAGGGTTTGCGCTTCAGCGAGCTCTGTCACCTGGTCGGCCGACTGAGCGCGGAAACTTTCAATCATCTGGCGCCGCTAGCGCCAGATGCCCAACGGGTATCGATCGACAGCGTGGAGCGCGTGCTGCCAGCCTTGCGCACGCGCTAGTCTTCTCGCAGGTCGGGGTTGCCAGCGCTCAGTGGTGGTGCCCATGCTCGCCATGCACATGGCGATGTGTAATCTCTTCCTCCGTGGCTGTGCGAACCTCGACCACGGTGACGCTCAGCCGCAAGGCCTTGCCGGCCATCGGGTGATTGCCGTCGAGCATGACGGTGTCACCCTTGATCTTCATCACAGTGAACACCTGCGCTTGTCCGTCGGCGCCCTGGCCTTGCAACTGGCCGCCAACCTTCACACCCGGTGGAAACTGGGTCTTGGGGATGGTCTGCACCAGGCTCTCGTCGCGTAAACCGAAGGCGTCCTGCGGCTGCAGGTCCAGTGTGGTCTGAAAGCCGGACATTTTTCCTTCCAGGGCCGCTTCCAGCTTCGGAAACGTGTTGTCGTAGCCGCCATGCAGGTAAACCATGGGTTCCTGGCTTTGCTCCAACAGCTTGCCAAGGCTGTCGGCCAGCCTGTAGCGCAAGGTGACGGCGGTATTTTTTTCGATTTTCATAGGTGTGCTTGTGTTGGTAAGGTCATTATCAGGGTGTGATTTTCGCCCATTGACAGATTGAACTTAAACTGGATGCGCACGGCTGGGCAGTCACTGCTTCTCTATGAAATTTGCGCCCAGCCCCCATGGATAGTGCGCGAACAACTCTCTATTTAATAGCATCCAGGCACAACCCATGTGCCCTGCAGGGTTACCCGCGCAGCGGCGTGCGCGAAGGTGAAATAATCAGGCCCTCTTTTTCAAGGACTTATCTGACATGAGCGACACACAACAACGCATTGACGACCTGGTTAAAAACAACGAGGTCCTGCTTTTCATGAAGGGCAACGCCAGCTTTCCCCAGTGTGGCTTCTCAGGCCGGGCAATCCAGATTTTGCAGGCCTGTGGCGTCGACCCCAAGACACTCAAGACCGTCAACGTGCTGGAAGACGAAGAGATTCGTGCCGGCATCAAGGACTACAGCAACTGGCCGACCATCCCCCAGCTCTACATCAAGGGCGAGTTCATCGGTGGTGCCGACATCATGATGGAGATGTACCAGAACGGGGAACTGCAGCAAGCGCTGGCGGCCAAAGCCAGTTAATCAGTTCAGCTTTGCCACTGCCGGGTGGCACCGAACACGGCGTTCGGGTACGGCACCTTGCCGCGGGAACCGTTGTACCGGCCCAGCGCCAGGAACAAGTCGCCTCGTTCGCGGTCCAGGTAGTGGCGCAGGATGACGCAGCCAAAGCGCAGATTGGTCTGCATGTGAAACAGCTTGCCGGCATCGCCATCGCCCAGCAGCCGCGTCCAGAACGGCATCACCTGCATGTAGCCGCGGGCGCCGACGCTGCTGACGGCGAACTTGCGGAAGTTGCTCTCCACTTGCACCAGGCCCAACACCAGCGCCGGGTCCAGCCCGGCACGCCGACTCTCGTACCAGAGCGTTTGCAGAAACTCGCGGCGCACGTTCCAGTCCGGCTTCTTTTTGCGCAGCCGATCACTCATGTGGCCGAGCCAGCGCAGGTAGGCAAGACGCGATTCGGTGTCCGGGAACTCCGGCACGGGCGGCGCGTGGTTGGCAATCGCGGAACTTAAAGCGCTGCGCACCGAGTCCACCAGGGGTTCCTCCATCTGGCGACCAGCCTCTGAAAGATCACAAATAAATAACAGTCCAAGCCCTGCCAGCAGGGACGAGAGGCTGTTTCTTCTTGAAATCAGGGGCGCTGACACGGGCAATATCAGGCCTTCAGTTTGGCCTGGAGCAGGCTAAATATCGCCGCCACACCGACCGTCGTGGCGGCGCTGTCGCGGCGATGCTGGTATTCCACCTCGCCCGCTTTCAGACCGCGGTCACCAATCGTGACGCGGTGCGGCACGCCAATCAACTCCCAGTCGGCAAACATGGCGCCCGGGCGCTCGCCGCGGTCGTCCAGAATCACATCGACACCGGCGGCCAGCAACTCCGCATACAGCTTGTCGGAAGCCGCCTTGACCTCAGGGAAGCGCTCCGGGCTGATCGGGCACAGCACGACGGTAAAGGGCGCCAGCGCGTCCGGCCAGATGATGCCGCGCTCGTCATGGTTTTGCTCAATGGCAGCGGCTGGCAGGCGCGTGATGCCGATGCCATAGCAGCCCATTTCCATGAACTGCGGCTTGCCGTTGACATCCAGAAAAGTCGCGTTCATGGCCTGGCTGTATTTGGTGCCGAGATAAAACACATGCCCGATTTCAATGCCGCGCTCGATCGCCAGCACGCCCTGGCCGTCAGGCGAGGCATCGCCCGCCACCACATTGCGCAAGTCAGCCACCAGCGCAGGTTCAGGCAGGTCGCGACCCCAGTTGACACCGGTGATGTGAAAGTCCGGTTCGTTGGCGCCGCAAATCCAGTCGCTCATCAGCGCCACCTCGCGGTCCACCACGAGCTGGACCGGCTGGCGCAAACCCATCGGCCCCAGGTAGCCAGGTTTGCAGCCAAAGTGCTCTTCAATTTCAGGCACCGTGGCAAAGCGGAAAGCAGCCAAGCCGGGCAACTTGCCAACCTTGACCTCGTTCATGTCGTGGTCGCCGCGCAGCAGCAACAGCCAGATTTGAGTTTTGACGATCGCGCCTTCCTTGTTCAGCGTGTCGGTGGCCAGGACCAGGGATTTGACGGTGTGTTGCAACGGCACCTGCAACAACTCGGCCACATCGGCACAGGTACTTTTGCCCGGCGTAGCGGTTTTGGCAAAGGCCTGCTTTGGAGTTGCCCGTGGCCCGCTCGGCGCCAGCGCCTCAGCCTTTTCCATGTTGGCGGCGTAATCGCTGGTGGGGCAATAGACGATGGCATCCTCGCCGGTGGCGGCAATCACCTGAAATTCTTCACTCAGGTCGCCACCAATGGCCCCACTGTCGGCGGCCACGGCACGGTAGGTCAAGCCAAAGCGGTCAAAAATGCGGCGATAGGCGGCGGCCATGACCTGGTAGCTGGCCTTGGCCGAGGCCTGGTCGCGGTCAAAACTGTAGGCATCTTTCATGATGAATTCACGCCCGCGCATCAGGCCAAAGCGAGGCCGGCGTTCGTCACGGAACTTGGTCTGGATCTGGTACAAGTTCTTTGGCAGTTGCTTGTAGCTTTTGATCTCCTGGCGCGCAATATCCGTCACCACTTCTTCGCTGGTCGGTTGCACCACGAAATCGCGGCCATGACGGTCCTTGATGCGCAGCAGTTCAGGGCCATTCGTCTCAAAGCGGCCGGTCTCCTGCCACAGTTCGGCCGGCTGTACCACCGGCATGCTCAGCTCCACCGCACCGGCGCGGTTCATTTCTTCGCGCACGATCTGCTCCACCTTGCGCACCACGCGCAGGCCCATGGGCATCAGGCTGTAGATGCCCGCGCCGAGCTTTTTGATCATGCCGGCGCGCGTCATCAGCTTGTGACTGACCACTTCGGCGTCGGCCGGGGCTTCCTTGAGGGTGGAAATAAAGAATTGAGAGGCTTTCATGGCAAAAATCCGGGAATTACTAAGGGCTTCGCCCCTTGAAGCGCAGCGCTTGCTGTGCATAATGGACGCAATTTAAAAATTGGGGTTTGATTATGCTTGACCGCGAAGGCTTTAGGCCCAACGTCGGCATCGTCCTGCTCAACCAGAAAAATCAGGTGTTTTGGGGCAAGCGAATTCGTACGCACTCCTGGCAGTTTCCGCAAGGTGGCATTGACCGGGGCGAGACGCCGGAGCAAGCCATGATTCGCGAACTGCACGAAGAAGTGGGGCTCTTTCGGGAGCACATTCGCATCGTTGCCCGCACCCGAGACTGGTTGCGTTATGAGGTGCCAGACCGCTACATTCGCCGCGATGCGCGCGGCTTTTACAAAGGCCAGAAGCAAATCTGGTTCTTGCTGCAACTGGTAGGCCACGACTGGGACTTGAACCTGCGCGCCACCGACCACCCCGAGTTCGACGCCTGGCGCTGGAACGACTACTGGGTGCCGCTGGACGCAGTAGTGGAGTTCAAGCGCGGTGTCTACGAAGTCGCCCTGACGGAGTTGGCCCGCTATTTGCCACGCAATGAGCTCAGAAACCGGTTCCTGCGCCAGGGCGTGCGCCCGCACGAGCAGGATATGGCGTTTGACGCCATACCAGGCGCCAGTTTTGAACTCCCCCCCGGTGGTTCATTCGAGCCCAATCCGCAGACCAGCCTTGGCCTTGATACCAGCGAGAAGACGCATGAAATTTAGCCAGCTTTTCTGGCTTGGCCTGACATTGTTGGCATTCGGTGCGGCCGCCCAAGTGGTGGACGACCCCGACTGGAAAGAAAGCGAGGCACCGCCACCCCCCGCGTTCAATAGCAAGCAATTGATAGCCATTGACATGCCGCGCTACGTGACATTGAAGTTTGGTGTGGATCCTTCCACATTGAGCATTACGCCAGAGGGTATCGTGCGCTACGTGATGGTGGCAACCAATGCCAGCGGCTCGGTCAGCGCCATGTATGAGGGCATTCGATGCGCCAGCGGCGAAGTCAAAACCTATGCCCGATACAGCCCCAGCGGCCATTGGTCTGCCGTCAAGAACCCGCAGTGGCAGGGACTCAACGACAACCTGCCCTCCCTCCATGCGATGGCGCTGGCCCGGCAAGGGGCCTGCCAAGGGCGCTCAACGCCCGGCAACTCAGCGGCAGACATCGTCAAGGCGCTGAAAAGCCCGATGCCCTATTAAATGCGGCACAAGGTCTGGTGGGGAAGCCAGCCGGGCTACCGGCTCAGCACCAAATTATCCCGATGCACCATCTCCGGCTCGGCGGCATAGCCCAGCAGTTTTTCAAATTCAGTGGAGGGCTTGCGACAAATAAGCCTTGCCTCCACGCTGGCGTAGTTGGCCAGGCCGCGCGCTATTTCCACGCCCTGCAAATCGCGGATGGCGATGACATCACCGCGTGAGAAATCGCCGTCCACGGCTGTCATGCCAATCGGCAGCAGGCTGCTGCCCTGACCGCGCAATTTTTGCGTCGCACCGCCATCCACCGTCACCGAGCCGCGCAGTTGCAAGTGGTCGGCAATCCATTGTTTGCGGGCCTGCGTTTTCTGGGTCTGTGCCACCAGCAGCGTCCCGATCGCTTCACCTTGGCTCAGGCGCACCAGCGCATCGGGCTCGCGGCCCCAGGCAATCACGGTCGAGGCGCCGGAGCCAGCCGCGCGCTTGGCCGCCAGTATTTTGGTGATCATGCCGCCGCGCCCGAGACTCGACCCCGCGCCACCGGCCATCGCCTCCAGTGCCGGGTCGCCCGACTTGGCCTCATGCACAAACGTGGCAGACGAATCCTTGCGCGGATCCGCCGTAAAAAGCCCTTGTTGGTCGGTCAAAATGACCAGGGCATCGGCCTCCACCAAATTGGCGACCAGCGCGCCCAGCGTGTCGTTGTCCCCAAACTTGATTTCGTCGTTGACCACCGTGTCGTTCTCGTTGATCACCGGCACCACACCCAGTTTGAGCAGAGTCAGCAGCGTAGAACGCGCGTTGAGGTAGCGCTCCCGGTCGGCCAGGTCAGCGTGCGTGAGCAGCACCTGCGCGCTGCCCAAACCGTTTTCACGCAGCTTGGTCTCGTACATGTGGGCCAGGCCCATCTGGCCGACGGCGGCGGCGGCCTGCAGCTCATGAATTAGATGCGGCCGCGTGGCCCAGCCCAGGCGCTTCATGCCCTCGGCGACGGCGCCGCTGGAGACCATGATCACTTCACGCTTATCCTGCACCAACAGGGCGATCTGGCGACACCATTCACCAATCGCGGTTTCATCCAGTCCACGCCCCTCGTTGGTGACCAGGCTGGAGCCCACCTTGACCACGATGCGCCGGGCATCGCGCAACACCACCGATGCAAAATTTTTAGTCATTTTGGCTTCTATCCCCCGTCCACACTGAGAAAGCAGCTATCTAATAAATAGCACTTTTTGTATCATTCAGCGTCCGGCGCAAAGCGCAGGTCGACCGCCTCGGGCGTCTGCTCCGCTTTCTGCTGCGCCTTCACGTGCTGGTAGATGATTTTGATCAGGGGCTCACAGCCTTCACGCGTGAGCGCTGAAATCTGAAATACTGGGCCCTTGAACTTGAAGCGTTTGACAAAGTCTTTCACCAGCGCCTCGCGATGCTCAAGCGGGATCATGTCGAGCTTGTTCAAAACCAGCCACCGCGGCTTGTTGTACAGCGCCGGATCGTATTTCTTGAGCTCATTCACAATCGCTTTGGCTTGCGCGACGGTATCAACACCTTCATCAAACGGTGCCATATCCACCACATGCAGCAACAAGCGTGTGCGCTGCAAATGACGCAGGAACAAATGGCCCAGCCCGGCACCCTCCGAGGCTCCTTCGATCAAACCCGGCAAATCGGCCACCACAAAGCTCTGCTCCGGCCCCACACGCACCACGCCCAAATTAGGATGCAAGGTGGTGAACGGATAGTCAGCAATACGGGGCCGTGCGTTGGAGATGGCAGAAATCAGCGTCGATTTGCCGGCGTTGGGCATGCCCAGCAGCCCGACATCGGCCAGCACCTTGAGTTCGAGCTTGAGATTGCGCTTTTCACCGGGCCAGCCCGGCGTTTTTTGCCGTGGCGCGCGGTTGATGGCGCTCTTGAAACGCAAGTTACCGAAACCGCCATCACCGCCTTTGGCAATGGTGATCACCTCACCGGGTGTCAGCAATTCAAACAACACTTCACCGGTTTCGGCGTCTGAGATGATGGTGCCGACCGGCATTTTGAGCGTGACGTCATCGCCTGCGGCACCAAACATGTCCGAACCCATGCCGTGCTCGCCGCGTTTGGCGTCGTGGCGCCGGGAAAAGCGAAAATCGACCAAGGTGTTCAGGTTCGGGTCGGCCACCGCAAAGACATGGCCGCCTCGCCCGCCATCGCCGCCATTGGGGCCGCCAAATTCTTTGTATTTCTCATGCCGGAACGACACGCAGCCAGCGCCACCGTCTCCGGCAGAGACGTCAATATAGGCTTCGTCGACGAATTTCATGGCTTTAATCGGTTGGGGACAGAGCAAAGTTCACTTCGTGTAACTCTTGGTCTGTCCCGCAATATCTCAGAAATAAAAAACCCCGCGGCGTGCGCAGGGTCTTAGAGGGGAGTTGGCAAGGCCTTAAGCCGTTGCAACGTTCACCGTCGGCTTGTTCATGGCGCCTTTGGTGGTAAATGCCACATGGCCGTCTACCAGCGCAAACAGCGTGTGATCCTTGCCGATACCGACATTGACGCCGGGGTGGAACTTGGTGCCACGTTGGCGCACGATGATCGCGCCTGCGCTGATCAACTCGCCACCAAATTTCTTCACACCGAGCATCTTGGGCTTGGAATCGCGCCCATTGTGCGTAGAGCCGCCGCCTTTTTTATGTGCCATGACCTTGTTCCTTATCCAGCAATACTATTCACCAACAATTCAGTGAACTGCTGACGATGCCCTTGGCGCTTTTGATAATGCTTGCGACGGCGCATTTTGAAAATGCTGACCTTGTCGTGCTTGCCGTGCGCCACAACCGTGACACTGACCGTTGCGCCGGACACCAAGGGCGTGCCAACCTTTAATTCTGCGCCGTTGCCGACTGCAAGAACCTGATCGAACACAATCTCTTGGCCTACGTCCGCAGCAATCTGTTCTACTTTAATTTTTTCGCCGGCTGCAACCCGATATTGCTTGCCGCCGGTTTTTATGACCGCGTACATGTTGACCTCTTGAATTTTTCTCTGCAAACGGATTTTCACAGAGCCCGTTACTATAACATAGGGCCCTGTCAGCAACAACAACACTATTCAGCCCCCTTTTCAGCAGCGCTACGTTTCTATAATCCGCGCACACAACGGGTCATTTGTCTTGCAAGTTAATCCATCCAGCCCCAAGCCTTCCTTGTCAGTCATTGCGCAAGACATGCGTGAAGTCGATCAAGTCATTGCACATCGACTTGACTCCGGGGTGCCGCTGGTGGGCCAAGTCGCACGCTACATCATTGCAGCGGGCGGCAAGCGCCTGCGCCCGGCCCTGCTGCTGCTGATTTGCGGTGCGCTCGGCTTCAAAGGGGCTCAACGCTTCAACCTCGCTGCCGTGGTTGAGTTCATCCACACGTCCACGTTGCTACACGACGACGTGGTGGACGATTCGTCCCTGCGGCGCGGCAACCCGACGGCCAACGAGACCTTTGGCAACCCGGCCAGTGTGTTGGTGGGCGACTTTTTGTATTCGCGCTGCTTTCAGATGATGGTCGACGCGCAAAACATGCGCATCATGCAAGTGCTGGCTGACGCCACCAACGTCATTGCCGAGGGCGAAGTGCAGCAATTGATGAACATGCACAACGCCGAACTCGATGAAGCCGGCTATCTGCAAGTGATCCGCTCCAAAACCGCAAAACTGTTTGAGGCCAGCGCCAGGGTTGGCGCCATCCTGGCGGGCAGCTCCCCTGAACTGGAAGAAATCTGCGCCGAGTATGGCCAGGCCCTGGGCACCGCTTTCCAGGTGATTGACGACGTACTTGACTACACCGGTGAGGCGGCAGTCATGGGGAAAAACCTGGGCGATGATCTGCGCGAAGGCAAAACCACGCTGCCGCTGATTGCCGCCATGCAACGCGGCACGGCCAGTCAACGCGAACTCATCAAAATGGCGATTGAGACCGGGGGCGTGACCATGCTGGATCAAGTGGTCGACATCGTCAAAACAACCGGCGCGCTCGATGTGGCCCGCTTGGCCGCGACCCAGGAGGCGCAACGCGCCATCGCCGCAGCCAGGCAACTCCCCGCCGGTCCGCACACTGAGTGTTTGCTACAATTAGCGGCTCAGTTGCTTGAACGCCAGTCATAACGCGGCAAACAAGCCAGGTAAAAAAATTTCGGAATGTGGCGCAGCCTGGTAGCGCACTTCGTTCGGGACGAAGGGGTCGGAGGTTCGAATCCTCTCATTCCGACCAATAAAATCAATGGGCTAACTTAGTTTTTGAGTTAGCCCATTGTCTTTTTTTGGGTGGTGTTATCCCCCACTGGCATTGAATATTCGCTTTCACACTGCCAAAACGTCGACTTTAGGCACTGTTCGGATTGACTCTTTCGACCAGAACCGGTCGGTCGGACGTGGCGTTACCAAGCAGTTGGTGGTCAATGCTTTTGGCGCAGCTTGAATCCCAATATTTATTTTCCCAGGTGTGTCGGTCTTTGCGTTTTCTCAAGTTGCAGACAGTCGGGTCAAAGTCTCATCGGCGGTAACAATACGTTGACTCCAAGTGAAGGAGGCTGATATGCCTACGGTCCAAGACAGCGAAAAATGGGCAGCGATGCAAGCCGACTGGCAAGCTGTCAACCAGGAAGCGCGCACAGCACGGTTTAGAGTCACGCAAGCTTTTATAAAATCCGCTGCGGGTGAAGGTTCCGGCCCGACTACAGCTCAGCTTGATTTGGCGGAAAAGTTAGAACAAGCAGCCGACGAACAGCGACTGGCAATGGACGAGTTTGTGAAACAGGTTTTCGGCTGACATCATGTTGCAGCCCTCTCATGACGACTTGATGCAGTAACAATAGAGAAACTGCTGCGTCGTGCCAAACGGAGTCTGATGTAATTCCGTCGCACTTTCGACAAGGCTGAATGCATCGCCAAATTCACTGTGCAGGCCGTCAGCGTTATACCTGACTACGTCCAGGCCGCTGCACTGGGTGGGTCCTTCGGGCCCAAACGTTGCAACGATGACATGGCCTCCCGGCTTGACAGCATGCATCACAAGGCGCACATAGGCTCTGCGCTGCTCGTCGTCGGTCAAGAAGTGAAATACCGCCCTGTCATGCCATACGTCATACCTCGCCGCAGGGAGAGCCACCTGGGTGACGTCCCCAGCCAGCCAGGTCACGGCAGCGCCAGCCGGACCAAGCCGGCGCCTAGTTGCATCGATGGCCAGCTGCGAAATATCGAGCACACTGATGTCACGGTAGCCCGCCCTGAGCAAATCATCGACCAGGGTCGACTCGCCGCCGCCCACGTCAATGACGGACATGGCACGACTGCCGGCAGCCTTTTCTATCAACGCAAGCGAGCGCTCCAGATGAGGGCGAAACCAGCTGACCGCGTCCGCAGCCTTGTTCCGATAAACCTGCTCCCAATGGTTTTGGGGGTTCATTTTTTATCCTCCTGCGCAAAGACATTGAGCTGAAACCTGGTCGTCGACGAGCGGCAATCAGGACACTCCCCCTTGTTGGGTCTATGGCCCACAACCAGCAAGCCCTCAAGCACAGCACCCACGCTGTTCTTGCATCGGCGGGCACCTGACTGAGCCATAGGAGCAATAAACGCAGCAGTCCCCCGCTTTTGGACGCAGCAGCGCTTTGCAGTTTTCGCATTCGTAAAAGAACTGGCAAGCATCGGTTGGCATGGTTTCCAACTTGGCGTGGCCACATCGCGGACAGGTCAGGATTGATTCGAGAATGAGGGTGTTCATGCGGACTGCCTTGGGACGCGACCTTTGCCCCTTGCGCCAGGCAGAAATCGGGGCCGCGAAACGGTTTCCATGATACCCCCCCGCGTCACAATACTTGTCGCTTCTATAGAACCAATAACCTGGGGGCGGCGATGAACAAAAGAAGTGGCACGATACGGACAAACATTCAAGGACCGAGCGGTTGCGCGGTTGTTGCCGCCAGAGAGCGCGGCAGCGGAGTTGGTAGCCAGGGAGGTTGGCGTCGGCACAGGAACGCTACAGCGCTGGCGTGAAGATGTTCAGTCCATGCCCGCCCGAGGGCGGGCATGGACTGCGGCGGCGCGGCTGCAGGCCGTGATCACCACGGCGGCGATGCCTGAGGCTGGCAAAAGCGCTTGGTGCCGCGAGCAAGGCATCTACCCTGCTGAGTTGGAGAAATGGTGCGCAAGCGCCGCGGCCGCGCTTTGCTGCCCGCAGGATGCCCGAGCCAGCCCACAGGCCACCCGCAAAGACAGAACGCGCATCAAGGATGCTTGAGCGTGAGCTGCTGCGTAAAGATCGTGCCCTGGCCGAAACTGCAGCTTTGCTGGTTCTGTCAAAAAAAGTAACGGCGATCTTCAGCAGGGGCGAGGACGCATGATCCTCATTGAAGATCGCCGTAGTCTGGCACATGACATCGACACTGCTCACAACGCTGGTGCCCGGCTGCGACTGGCCTGTGGCATCGCCGGTATTGATGAACGCACGCTGCAGCGCTGGAAAGCACACAAGGGTCTTGTTCAGGGCGATGGCAGGCCGCAGGCGGTGCGCCCAACACCCCGCCATGCCTTGAGCCAGACCGAGCGAGAAAAGTTGCTGAGCGTGACCAACGAACCGCGCTTCTGTGCCGTGCCGCCGGCGCGCATCGTGCCCATGCTGGCTGACGAGGGCGTGTACTTGGCCAGCGAGTCCAGTTTCACCCGTGTGCTGCGGGCACAAGGGCAAACCGCTCACCGTGGACGCGCCAAAGCGCCCAAGGCGGTACGACCACCCACGACCCACATTGCCAGCACCGTGCGTCAGGTCTGGTGCTGGGACATGACCTATTTGCCCGCCACTGTGATGGGGCGCTGGTTTCATTTGTACCTGATGTCTGGATCTGTACAGCCGCAAGATCGTGGGCTGGGAGGTGCATGACAGCGACCACTCTGACCATGCGGTCCATCTGGTACGACGAACAGCACTGGCCGAAGGGATTGCTGCACTCACTGCCAAACCAGTATTGCATGGTGACAATGGCTCCACGCTCAAAGCGACAACGGTGCTGGCAATGCTGAACTGGCTGGGCGTGAAGCCCTCGTACTCGCGACCCCGTGTGAGCGACGACAACGCCTACGCGGAGAGCTTGTTTCGCACCGCCAAGTACCGCCCGGAGTTCCCCACCAAGGGTTTCGCCGATTTGGAGACAGCGCGCGCCTGGGCCGCCGGCTTCGTCCATTGGTACAACGTCGAGCATCGGCACAGCGGCATCCGGTATGTGAGTCCGGCGCAGCGCCATACGGGGCAAGATCACGACATCCTGGCTGCCCGTCACGCGCTGTACACAAAGTCGCGTGAGCTTAATCCGTCCAGGTGGTCAGGAAAAACACGTGACTGGCCGCCCATCGGCGCAGTCACTCTCAACCCCGAGCGCGACTCCATCATCCGGGCGCATTCGGACGACAACCCTATTCAGCAGTTGGCTGCATGAATGAAGCGACAAGTACCTTGACGCGCGCCGGTTGGGCGATACGGTTTTTGCCGTTGCTTGAAAAGATGTTTCGCAAGTACAAACGCCCGGTTGGAGGGAGCTGGCGAATGGACGAGACATACATCAAGGTCAAAGGCGTCTGGAAGTATCTCTACCGCGCAGTGGACAAGGAAGGCAAGACAGTCGACTTCCTGCTGACTGCTAAGCGCGACAAGGCCGCAGCCATGCGCTTCTTTGACAAAGCCATGCAAACCAACGGTGTTCCTGAGAAGGTCACCATGGACAAGAGCGGCGCCAACAAGGCGGCCATGGATGCGATCAATGCCAGCAGCGAAATTCCAATCACTGTTCGACAAGTGAAGTATCTCAACAACATCGTCGAGCAAGACCATCGTGCAGTCAAACGCGTTACCAAGCCGATGCTCAATTTCAAGTCCTTTCAATCAGCGAAGTGCGTCTTGGCCGGCATTGAATTGATGCACATGATTCGAAAAGGTCAGTTCATGATGCAGGGCTGCTCCGAGATGTCGTTTGCCGACCAGTTTTATGCTTTGGCAGGACAAATCCGTCCAGTCTGAGGAGCCGGCTTCACTCCCACCAGAAACACGTTCGTTAGCCGACAACGCGACAGAACCGAACTGCGTCCGCACTTCAACCGTGGCGGCATAAGCCGCATTGGGGTTGGGGTAACCTCGTCTTCAGCGTGATCTGTGCAACAACGCCCTCCCAATCACATCTGCCGTCTTGGCGCAAGGGGTGCGGTTAATAGGTCGCTCACGTTCGAGCATGAGGTTGGGATCCAATATGTGGTCGGCGCACATGGGGTTAGTCAGACGCTGGGCCAGAAATGAACGCCGTCTGGGTCAGGACTGTCAGGCGGCGCTAAAGTTTCTCATCCCGTTTCTCGCGCTCAGCTGTTGCATGGGCTTCATCCATTTCGGCGAGGACTCGATGTGGATCCGTCGGTTGCTGCATTGCCTCTGACTCAGGATCGTGACGATCCTTGACCATGGGCATATCCCTTCGTAACTCTTCAATCAAATTGATGAGCTTAGTGGTCTTCTGCTCGGTCAAGAGGTTTACTTGGAGATCCAGTTGTTCCCGCCGCTCCTCAAGATTGGCGAACCGCTCTTGTCGTATCAAAACTACTGTCGTTGTCAGCATAGCCAATAGACTAACAATTCCTTGGAGCCAGAAAAACGGCGGCGGGTCGAACTCCACCATGTGCATCTGTCTCGCACCGATATTGGCGAGGATCCACAGTGTGACAAACGAAACGATGCACACGAGAAAAATTGGCCGCCCTACAACATCGCTAATGGCCTCGACGATCCGTTGCGACAAGCTAATTTTTCTGTATTCGCGTTTGTAAAACTCAGCAATCGATTCAACATTTTGGGTGATCGGATTTGGCGCACTAACAGGCTTGTTCATTTTATGCTACCTATTCAATCAGCGCGAGCAGCTAAGTTTCCCTAATGGTTCCAGTGTCTGCCAGCTGTTTCAAGAAACAAGAACTACTGAATGAGATTTTTCAGTTCCCGATCACAAGGCCAGACACGTCAACACTCTTTACGCCCGTTACCTTTTCAGCAATCGTTTTCACGAGGTCAATAGCATCTTGGCTGGGTAATTTGCCCTTGAGTGAAACCACACCGTGCTTAGTTTTTACACTCACTTTGAATGCCTTGGACACGCTGTTTGCGAGGATTTCTGACTTCACTTTGGTAGTGATCCAGCTATCGGACACGGCCCGTTCAGCTTTGCTGACGGCATTGGATGGTGCGATAGCGGCGTCATCGGACGCAGCTTGCGACATGTCCACGCTGAGAAAAAGCGCAGCGACGAAGAGTGTGGTTCCAACGGAGATTGCGTGGCGCGAGATTTTGCTGAGATTTTGGGTAGTAGTCATTGGTAACTTTCAAGTTTATGTTTAAACATGGTGAACACTTGGCAGAGTGCAACTCTGTCATGCACCATGCGACTTCAGCGTGCCACAAGGTGTGACCTGCTGTCCGTGCGGCAGCACACAAAGGGTTCCAGCATGGATCGAGTCAGCTTTATCAACTCGCCTCGTTCTTCGAGGGTCAGGACAATTTCAGGGGCAATCCGCATTTGTCTTCTCCGGCCTGGTTCGCAAAAAAACCATCGGGGACCATTATTAACAAATAAGATCCTTCAAGAATGCAACAAACACTAGCTCCACTCTCCACGGATTGATAAGCCCAATGATCTTTGCAAGATCATTGGATAACCGCTTCTCGGCCACAACGTGATCTTCCTCGTCGACCACTGATACCATTTTGCATTCAATGAATTAGATATTATGATGATGCCCATCCTTTCAGGAGCCGGGCATGAAGAATCTGATCCAACGTCCCAAAACATCGAACGGGGCGTTCAATGTCGGGTATCGGGCAGGCATTTCGAGAAAATCATCGTCGGCTTCGGGCACGGAACTGCCGGTCGCGACAGTCGGCTTCAGGCGAATTCAATCACGTCGGCACAAATACAGCAGGGCTGATACCAAAAAACTTGCCCAGTTTGCCGGCCATCGTTGCACTGATCTTGCGTTTGCCCGCCAGAATCGCTGACAAATTGCTTTGAGGAACAATGGCTCTAAGATCTTCCTGTTTCAGACCGCGTACCTCCATCAAAAACCGCAATGCATCTTTTGGACTCGCGGGTTCAATGGCGTGGTGTTCTTGTTCGTATCGCGAGACCAGGTCGCCTGCCAGTTCCAGCAAACTTGACAAGGGGTGGTCTTCGTCATC
>Ga0209123_1000223_pt1 | contig 85563 bp, 48 predicted proteins | sample BarGraIncu00431A_FD_184500 | JGI IMG/M metagenome (GOLD analysis project Ga0209123, IMG submission 184500) | Arctic peat soil microbial communities from Barrow, Alaska, USA - Barrow Graham LP Incubations 004-31A (SPAdes) (version 2) | ecosystem: Environmental > Terrestrial > Soil > Wetlands >... | reverse complement strand
TTTAGATATAAAAATGCCCCGGATGAATGGAATAGAAGTGCTTAAATACATTCGCACCGATCCTAAATTTAAGTTCATTCCGGTTATCATGGTCACATCATCCGGCGAGGAAAAAGACTTGGTTGAAAGTTACAAACTTGGAGCAAATTCTTATATGGTAAAACCAGTTGATATTATTCAATTTATTGATGCAATCAAAGTATTGGGACAATATTGGGCTGTTATCAATCAACGACCATCTTCAATTATATAATTAGATAGTTTTTTATGCCAAATTAATATTTATATCCATGGATAAAAGAATAAAAATACTGCACCTCGAAGACTCATTAAAAGATTCAGAATTAATACGCTCAATTATTGAGGGTGGAGATATTGAACATGAATATTTTTTGGCTGATAACGAAAAAGATTTTATAAATATTCTGGAAACTGAAGATATCGACATCATATTATCCGATTACAGCCTTCCTGATTATGATGGCAACGAAGCATTGAAGTTTGTAAGAGAAAACTATTTTTACACACCCTTCCTATTCGTTACAGGAACAATGGGAGAAAATGCCGCTATTGAATCGATGTTAAACGGAGCAACGGATTATGTCCTTAAGCACAAACTTGAGCGGTTGGTTCCCGCAATTAAAAGAGCTACTGAGTTACTTGTTGCCAACAAAAAACTTGCTTTTCAAAACGAAGAGAAAGAGAAAAGAGCTGCTGAGTTAATTGTTGCTAATAAAGAACTTGTCTATCAAAACGAAGAAAAAGAGAAACGGGCAGCCGAATTAATCATTGCCAACAAAGAACTTGCCTTTCAAAACCAGGAGAAAGAAAAGCGGGCTGCAGAGTTAGTCGTTGCCAACAAAGAGCTCGTCTTTCAAAACAAAGAAAAAGAAAAGCGAGCTGCAGAGCTGGTTATTGTCAACAAAGAGCTGAATAAATCTCAGCAAGAATTGAGAAAATTTGCGATGCATCTTCAAAATGTCCGGGAAGAAGAAAAAATAGCATTAGCCCGCGAGATACATGATGATCTGGCGCAAATTTCAGTCGCGTTAAAAATTGATCTGGGCATGTTTGAACGAAAATTATCGAAAGGAATCGAAGCTACCACTTTAGAAGAACTACTTTCTAAACTGAAGGATTTTTCCGGTCAGGTTGATAATACCATTAAATCGGCTCGAAGGATTATAAATGGTCTGCGACCTGAATTGATTGAATTGCTGGGATTTGAAGAAGCATGTAAATCATACCTGCTTGACTTTGAGGAAACACACCATGTAAGCAGTCAGTTTGAAAGCACAATTTTGAACCTTAATATTGATTTGGAACAGTCTGTTGCATTATTCCGTATACTTCAGGAAGCACTTAACAATATTATCAAACATGCCAAGGCAACTTTAGTGACGGTACAATTAACAAATCCTGCTGATAAATTGGTGATGGAAATAGTTGATAATGGTGTGGGGTTTGACGAGAATCACAAAGGTCGGCAAGATTCGTATGGAATGATTGGTATGAAAGAACGGGTCTTTTTGCTGGACGGTAATTTGGTTATTACAAGTAAAGTGGGTAAAGGAACAAGTGTGAAAGTTGAGATACCTTATCATTCAATCCATCATTCAGTAGAGTTATAAAGCCTAAACTAATTATTTTATCAGGTTTACATAGTGCATCTTGCCCTCTTTAGCGCAACTTTAGCAAAGCGTAACTTGTGCTGATAACCCATACAGTAGCGATAAATCGGCATCTTCACTTCGTTACGATTTGTAACTGTTATGTTCAACAAGGTTCTACATTTGCTCACACTCTCCCCGTTTGCAAACTAGGAGAAGATTATTATTTCCCACCCCAAAAACACAAAGCCTAATTAACACTACTAACCATTTTTCCAACTTTTTTTAGACAAATTTATAAAAGCCGTGTTTACGGGTGTATTTGTACATTAAAAAAACCGTGAAGCTCGGGAGCAAGCACGGTTTTTAGTTTTCAACCATCTATCTAACGGGTTAATTATCTCTGAAAATTTAAATTACAAAGGTTGTAATCAGATTACTCCAAATACGTGAAGGATCACTGCCGGCACCAGCCACACGAAATATGTATTGCTTGCCGCTGGTAAGACCTTCTATCAGAAGTTTACGTTTTGTACAGGTTTTATGAATCCAATTATAAATACCATCAGAGGTTAATTCTGCATAATCGTATTCATAAAAAACAGCCGATTCAATGCTTTCACAGCTTACCCATACGCTGCCGGGGTTATCACCCATTTTAATGATTACTTTTTCCGGTTTTGCCAATGGCCCTACCGCAGATGGCTTTCTATTTACATAAAATCCGCTACTACTGATAATCAAGCTGTCGCATTTGCTGATTAATTGTACATATAAGCCCAATTCCTGAAGTTGACTTTCCAATGTGGCACGCCAACTGTTCTTTACCAACCGATCGTCCGAACTTCCCTTTTCCGCTTTAGCAAGTGATGCATTGTAACTTACAAGAGTTGCCTTTACATCTGCCAACGGCGGTATGGGTGTCTCGAATTTTGGATTACCGGTCATACAATCTGTGATATTTGTCCCCGTCACACTCAATTCCATATCAGTGTAATTTTTGGACGAAAAATCAGTCGATACTTTTTCTTTTGCCATTTTTTACATAGTATTTATATTTATAGTTAGATAGATTTATTTAATTTATAATTTATAATTTACGATAGTTGGATTTTCTTATTGCTAATAACTAATATTCCATGGAACCTGACTTATTTTCTATGGAACCTGATTTATTTTCCATGGAACTTAATACATTTCCATATAACAATGACTTATCTTCTGTGGAAATTGATTTATCTTCCATGGATTTTGACTTATCTTCCATGGAACTTGATTTATTTTCCATGGAACTTGATTCATTTCTATATAACAATGACTTATTTTCCATGGAACTTGATTTATCTTCTATGGAAGTTATCCTATTTGTTACTTTAAATTCCGATTTGTGATAATTCTTATTTTTATCAATATGCAAAGTGCGCTGTTGTTGAAAACGATGCAAAGGAAAGGAACATTTTTAAAAAAAAATACTAAGCACACTTTAGTTAAACGGGGTTAAATTATTAAAAATTCTTAAAAGTATTTCATGGTTAATAAATTATTATTTCTTTTGCATTATAATTTCACATTTACAAACTGGTAAGGCGGCTTAAACGTCTTGCCTCAACTAAAAAATCAAATATTATTTTAAAAAATTAAACTGTTTTACGTATGCATCACGAACCAGCTATCTTACATCTCATTCAACGGCTAATGAATATTATTGCCGGTTTTAATATCACCGTATCAACCCATACAGCTGCCGAAATGAGAGGAATTATTCAACACTTTATAACGAACAGATCATCGTTAATTAATTTTAGTATTACCTTGTTCGATTTAAAAGACAGGCAAGTGGTACTGCACAATTCGCTTTTTAATGAATACTTTCATAGTCCGATATTTAATCACTCTATACGCAATAATCTGGACCGTCTTTTCAGTCTGACATGTCCCCTGAACATAAAATTTTGTTTGCAAACCGAATTAATCATCACGAACCATTTGCAAAAACTCACCACCGAACAACTGCAGGAATATAAAGCTCAATACGTAAGGCTGTTAATGGAAAAGGATGGGCAATATCACCCGTATATAATCTACTTAAGTGTATTTAAATTTGATGAATTTGGCCGCCCGTGGATACTGAAAATTGAAACCATCCGCAGCCAGACAAATAACCTGCCTGAATTCCGGTTTTTTAGCCATACATTGGAAGGATATACTGAAGAACATGCCTATACAAAGCACTTACAAAATCTGAAATTGACTTAAAATGAAAAAACGGTACTCAAATTGTTGATCAAAGACAAAACCCAGAGTTATATAGCGAAAGTGCTTAAAATAAATACACCAGCGGTGCAATCGTATTATACAATTCTGGAAAAGAAGATGAAAGTTACTTCAGTGCTGAATGTAAAGGAAATTGGCCGTATTCTGGGATATTGATAACCTGAGTTCGGGTTAAGAACGAATTTGAAATATATTTATCTATCTATAACATAGAAGGCAATTAGGTTGGGTTTATATTGATTAATTTAGTTCTACTTTCCCAAATTAAAAATTAAACCACAATAGAAACAATAGTTTAATGCTTTCAGCATTAAAAGTGAATGATATCACTTAAAATACCTTCAGGTATTTATCTATTGTGATCTAAAATTTGTCTTTTCTTTGTTTTCAATTGTGTCTATTGTGGTTCAATATTGACCATATTCTATTTTAGTAAAGTAGAAATAGGTACTTCTAAAATACCAAAAGTTAGCAAATAAGGTCTTAACCTTAGTACCCATACAATGTTGATTCAAATTCAAACCTTATTACCTTCTTTATAAATGATTGAATATATGTGATTTAAAAATAAACTTATTCCGAACTCAGGTTATTAACATAGGTTACATAAGCTAAAAGTTCATGTTATAAAAAAAACTAATCCAGATGAAGCCGATTTTTCGGCAATTCATCTGGATTAGTTATGATAAATAATAAGTAAATGTTTTCAGTTGACAGCGTAATTAGTTGATAAAACCATTAATTATATTTGTCCTTGTAAACAACTACTACACCGGTGTAAGTTCCGTTAACCGTGTCACCTGTATTTAAAACACAATTAAAAGTAATTTCGTAGTTAACATCGTCTTGGGTTTTGACAGTTATTGTGCCGGAGGTTATAGTTCGTGTATCAGCAGTTTGTGTAAAATCATTGCTGTCTTGAACAAATCCTCCTTTGAAAGTAAAAATGTCGATCCTGTTTGAAAAAACATAAATTCCGGGAGCAATGTGTAAATCTTCAGGCGAATTAAACTTAATGTTTAAATGATGTCCTGAGCCGGTCAATTGATTCGTTAAAGGATCAAATGTAACACCATTGCTTAAGAAGTCTGTAACCATAGAATATATATTAATAGGTACACCTGAACTAGTTGTACTGTCTGTTAATACGGTAACACTTCCATTGTCAACAATAAAACCACTTGACAAATCAAGAGGTGCAGAACCAATTGCAGAGACATAACCTTTAATTGGTGTAAGATCATTTGAGCAAGAAACTAAGTTTAATAGTAATACTACAAAGAACAAAGTTTTTAAATTATTAGAGGTTTTCATACGAATAAATTTTAAAATTGTTTTTATTAATCATTAAAGAAATACAATTTAAAAAGGTTTAATTATCCATTTATTATTGTATTTTAATTCAAAAACAATCCAAATTTGTAATTGTTTCAAATTTATGTTTAATTATACCTGATACATATTAAATGGATTAGTTAATATTATTGGTTTTTATAAAATATTAAAATCAAATTATTTTGAACCTGTATTCAGAAAATTTAGATAACACATTGAATTGCAATGCATACATACTTATTAAAATATCCATTTTACAAGTTAATAAGGTTTTATTTAGACTCATTACGATGGCTACTAAGGTTGGAAAAGGCAGCAAATAAGGTCTTAACCTACTATATAACTAATTGTAACGATCTAATAATCAATTAATACTAAATTATAATTTTCAGTTTAGTATTAAATTAAAAACCTTATTTTTCTTTTATTTTTCCCTTAGTAGAACATTTAACGCCACGTGAACCTGCCCTTATTTCCATATTTAAAAAGGTGGAATAAGGTTATTTTAATAATGTTGGATCTCTGATCGTGGGGACTTAATGTTCTACCAATATATCGGGACTCCGTCCATTTGGAAGGTGCAACGCACCGATCTACTGGTAGAAATTACCTGAGTTCGGGATAAGACACCTGAAGTTGTCGATAGAGATACTCCGTTAGGAGTTATATATCAATAGAATAATTCAAATGTACAATTTTTTTCTCCGTAGGAGATATACAACGAAAGGCTTGTAAATGTCCTAGGGACAATTATTTAGTATAATATTGATCTTTCTATGTATATTGATTGCCTTACTTGTTCCGACTTGTCGGGGCGGCAAATTCAATTTCCTTATAGGTTGTATTAAAGCTTAAATACTTATCCCGAACTCAGGTTTTTAAGAAATCCAATAAAGTTGGTCACTACTTTCGGCTTACCGTTGCTACCATGCAAGCGGAGTAATAATTTCATATTTATAGCAAAAAACATTTTCTCAACCAAACGGGGTCTAATTTCTCACAATCTGCATCTTTGTATTTCCTTTTTTGGGATAATTATCGGTTGCAGATTGTATCATATTACTGTTAGGAATAAAACTCAATCCTTTACCGATTATCGTTTCAACCTTTTCTTTGTTATTTTGACGAGCATAATAGCTGGCGTATTCGTAGTAAGCATTCTCGATAGTATATCGCATTTGCGTTTTTTTAATAGGTAATCTGAAGTTATTTTCAAATAAAATCATGTATTTTTCACCTTCAGCAAAATTTTTACTCCTGAAATCTTTCAATGCTATTTTCAGGTAAATCTGGTTCTTATAATCGATGAGTATGGAGGAAATATCAGCGTTATTTAGTTCCTTCTCAAATGAATTCAAGCTGTCAAGATAAGCTACGTTCATCTCTCTTCCCTGAATATCAGATCCAAGATCACTTTCGAACAACCTAATGGCATCCCGGTGATTTGGTTTGAATTTCAACGCCAGGCGTGTGCAATAAGAAGAATAAGTAGACGTATTTGTCGAATTTAATTGATCAAACATATTACGGTTTGCCCTGGTAAAATAATAATTAAACCCTATTTCGTTCAGAATTTCTTTGTTTGAAATTTGTGATATGAACCGTTGGTAATAGGATTCTAAATTTTTGGATCGGTCGGTGTATTTGAGATTCTTGTTTACCATTGAATTGAATAACATGGTAATCATGTTTAAATTAGTCGATTCAAGCTTGGCATATTGAACTAACAAATCGATATCTTCTATTTTGTTGTATTCACTATTGAGTAGTTTATTGGACAAAATGGAATAGAATAATGTTTTTACCTTTTTATCGGGGAAAAAATAAAATGCTTTTTGAGCTAATTCATACGCTTTGTCATAGTCCTTATCCACTACTTTTGTCACCGCTTTGTTGTAGTATTGAAACCCGGGGAGATAGCTTGCATTTAAGTCTTTTAATCCATTATTTTTAGTTATAAAAATTTCTTCTACTGATTTGCTTTTATATTCCGCATCACTAATTAATCTGGAATCTAGCCAACTATTTACAAATTGTTGTTGTACATCTTCGTTGAAAATGCTCTTTTGAACTGTGGGGTTTAATACATCTATTACGATTGATTTTTTTCCGGGGTTGGCTATCAAAAATACATAACTATTTGAAACCATTATCTTATACGGTATTTTTAGTTGATCAAAAATCAATGAAAATAGGAGTGCACCGGTTACGCAATTATACGTGCCATCCTTGAAAATCATAGGAAAGTATTCATTGTCGCTGTATTTTGACAGGAACTGATTGCGTACCAATGAGTAAGTCATTCTCACTTTCCGATCAGCATTTTTAGTTTCAATTTTTTGTTTGTATAATTCCGCAAATATTTTGTTGAAAACGGTTCTATAACCATCAGCAATTTCCTTTGTCATGGTTTCATCAATGGCCAGAAATAAGTTGAAGGTATCTTTCTTGTTCAGAATGTAGCTGTTTATGGCTTGTTTTTCAAATTCAGAATGAAACTTAATACCCGAAAACGAATTAAGCGAATCAGATTGGACTTGTGAGAATAAATGAACCGGTAGTAATAAAATTACAGCAAATACGGCAAGGGTGAGTTTTTTCATATTTATCTTATATTACATTTGAGAATGCAAATATAAAACAATATTTATAAACATTAACGCGGAATGATACTTTTTTTTTTGCTTAAGCTTTTAAAGCAGCTATCAAACACTATAATCTGCTTGGTTGGATTCAGAAGAGAATTCATCACACCTGGAGTTACCACCAGATGGCTATGCATATTTATCAGGGAATTGTTCGGAATAAAACAGCGTTTTCAGACACTCGTATAGTTTTGAGATGCAAATTATCATGAAACTTCCAACAACCTGGAAATATTAAATTTACTCATTTGCATAAATGCTTTAGTTACCTTTTCGGCTTTTGATGGATCAGTAATTAATTTTGGCAAAATAGCAGGAACGATTTGCCACGAGACTCCATATTTATCCTTCAGCCAACCACATTGACCTTCACTTCCACCATCGGTCAGTTTCGTCCAGTAATTATCAATTTCTTCCTGAGTATCACAAAAAACCTGAAACGAAACAGCTTCATTAAAACTGAATACTGGTCCACCATTCAAAGCTGTAAACCGCTGACCATTGATTTCAAAATCAACTGTGAGAACAGTATCTTTTTTTTGCCCATGAATTTCAAATCCTTCTTTTTTATAACGGCTTATAGTATTTATTTTCTAATCCCGAAAAACAGAAATATAGAAATTTGCTGCCTCTTCCGCCTGATTGTCGAACCACAGGCAAGGAGCTATTAGATATTTCATTGCCAATTTTATTTATTGTTTTCCACCTGTTTTTTAAAATTATCGAGAATAGCTTGCCATCCGGTGCGTTGTAATTCAACGGTGTTTTCTTCTTCCGTTTCAAAATTTTCAACAACTTCCGTTTTGTTAGCCATTGCATAGAACATAATTTTTACTTTCCGGTTATCCCCAAGGGTGTATTCTATCAATTCATTTTCAATAACTTCGTCATAAACTCCGTAGAAATCGAATCCAAAACTACCATCTTTTGCTTCCATTCGATAATTGAATTTTCCACCAACACGCAAATCATTGGTTGCACTTGGCGAAAACCAGTCATCGGAAGCAAAATTCCATTTTACAATATATTCCGGCGAATTGAAATATTCCCATACTTTTTCAACAGGTGCATGAATAATCACATGCACCGAAACTATTGTTTTTGTTGTTTCCATTTAAAGAGTTATTTTTCAGTACAATTAAACATCCACTGAACTCCGAATTTATCTACAAGATTGCCATAAAACGCTCCCCAAAACATTTCCTGAAGATCCATAATAACATTCCCGCCGTCTGCTAATAAACTGAAAAGTTTTTTTGTTTCACTTTTAGTATCAGGTTCCAGCATGATATGAAAATTATTACCGGAAACTACGTTATGACCCATTGATTCGGAAGCATCCGATCCCATTAATACGTGCCCACCTAAAATTGGTAATTCAATATGCATAATCAGATTTTTATCTTCTTCCGCCAATTGGGGTGCACTTTCGGGAGGTGGAAAATCACCAAATCGTGCAATACCGCCTCCATCAAATTCACCACCAAAAACGGTTTTATAAAAATTGAAAACTTCCTCTGTATTTCGTTGGAAATTTAAATAAGTGCTTGTTCGTGCCATAATAATTGAGTTTAAATTTTCAATATAACAAACCCTTTTTCCATTTTGTTTTGAGTCAGAATTAGGATATGAAATACAGTTTTAGACTTTGTATTTCCCCTGTTAATCACCTTTGGTAATGTAGATTGATCTCTTAAGTTCGGATAAACGAATTCTCATTCTTCTTTTAGTGTGTAAAAGATCTCAAAAGCAAGACAGCCTCTTTTTTTGTGCAATTTTCTAAGAAGAATATTAAGTACATATCTCATATATTTAACCCTTGTCGTTTTCCACAGAGAAATGAAACTTATTCAGATAGTTTTATTCTTCTAAATAGGGAATTGGCCGCATAATAAAGAAAAGAGACTGCATCACTTTTGATGCAGCCTCTTTTTTATTACTATTTTAAGTGTTGTGGAGGAAGTTATTTCTTCTTCTTCAATGTCTTATATTTCTTAGTTAAAGCAATCATTTCATCAACTATTGGTTTCCGTTTGTTATCGCGATCGTATAACATAGGATAATCTTTTCTTCCGCGAATAGGGAAGTTATTCAACCAGGTACCATTATCAGTTACACCCCAAACAGTTACACGATCAATCACATCATTGTATTTTAAAAAGAGTCCAAACATATCTAACATACGTTTATTCCATTTTTGTTGAACATCAGCAGGAACTCCATCACGATATGGATCCATTTCTTTAGTATAAGCCATGCTTGTAGAAATGTTAGCTCCTTCATACGGACTTGGAAGAATAGAGATATCCCATTCGGTAATACAAATATGAACTCCAGCAGCTTTCAGTTTTTTGAAACTTGTTTCAGTAGCTTCCACAGTTGGGTTTATCATGTGCATATGCGATTGTGAACCAACTGCATCAATTCTAAGACCGGCAGCTTTAAGTTCCTTAACTAGCTGAACAATAGCATCACATTTGGCAGGAGTTTCAACATTATAATCGTTATAATACAATTCTACATTAGGATCAGCCTCGTGTGCAAATTGAAAAGCATATTTGATAAAATCTTTACCTAGAATCTGGAAAAATTTACTATTACGATAGGTACCATTATCATTAAATGCTTCGTTTACTACATCCCAGCCTTTGATTTTACCTTTATAACGCCCAACAACAGCATAGATGTGTTTTTTCATTCTTTCTTTTAATACTTCAGGAGTTGCAGGTTTACCTTCTGCATCGACAAAAAACCAGTTAGGCACTTGTGAATGCCAGATTAGACAGTGACCGGTAAGGGTTTGTTTGTTTTTTTCGGCAAAGGCTACAATCTTATCCGCATTAACCCAATTGAATGTATCCTCTGTAGGATGAATCGGTTGAGGTTTCATATCATTTTCAGGTACAATTGCACTGAATTCACTAGCTACAATTGCTGCTTCAGGTGCATTAATACCATTTACCTGCTGCATATTCACAGCTGTACCAAATAAAAATTTACCTTTAGTTGCTTCACCTAAGGTTTTTTGGGCCATCGTATTTAATGACCCTACAAATGCCATCGCAATTGCTGCGAGAATGATTTTGTTTTTCATGTAAATAATAATTTTACGTTAATAATTTGATAATTTGAATTTTAATTTGATTGTAATTTTTTTATTTCGATTTGGTGTTTTTAGTATTCACGGCTAGTTTTATCATTTCTGCAACAACACTTTTAGGTTTATTTTCCCGATCAAAAAGTAATGGATAATCCATTCTACCTTTTATTGGGAAATTATTCAGCCATGTTCCTGCATCATTCAAACCCCAAAGTGTTACCCGATCGATATTGTCACTGTATTTAAGGAAAAGACTAAATACATCAATCATCCTTTTATTCCATTTTTGCTGAATATCATCAGGAACACCATTGCGATATGGATCCATTTCCTTAGTATATTCAAAATTGGTTGAAACATTTGCCCCATCGTATGGGCTTGGCAAAATTGAAATATCCCATTCTGTAATGCAAACTTTTATTCCAGCAGTTTTAAGTTTTATGAGACTATTTTCAATTGCTAGCAATGTTGGTTTAATCAGGTGCATGTGCGATTGTGAACCAACAGCATCGATTCGTAAACCGGATACTTTTAATTCCTTCACTAATTGGATAATTGCATCACATTTTGCCGGAGTTTCTACATTGTAGTCGTTGTAATAAAGCTCAACATTTGGATCGGCTTCATGGGCAAACTGAAATGCATACTTAATAAAATCTTTACCAAGAATCTGGAAAAATTTACTATTCCGGTAGGTGCCATTATCATTAAATGCTTCATTTACAACATCCCAGCCTTTTATTCGACCTTTGTACCGTCCCACAACTGCATAAATGTGCTGACGCATCCGTTCTTTTAAAATTTCAGGAGCAACATCTTTCCCATCCTTATCAATACAAAACCATTTTGAAAGCTGTGAATGCCAAATCAAACAATGACCTGTCACCACCAATTTGTTCTTTTCACCAAAAGCAACAAATTTATCTGCATCGTCCCAAAAAAAGCGATTTTCTTCGGGATGAATAAGGGCAGATTTCATGCAATTTCCTGGAACAATCGCATTAAATTCTTTTGCAATAGTAGTAGCTTCAGCCGGTTTACTTCCGTCTATAAGTTGAACTCCCAAAGCAACTCCAAAAAGAAATTTTCCTTTTGTGGCTTCTGCAAGTGTAGTTTGCGCATTAAGTACGGACAAGCTTCCTATAACAAAAGCAATCAGTGTGAGAATAAATTTATTTCTCATAAAAAATAATTTTTAGTGTTTTATTCTATCAAAAAACAACTTTAAAAATGTGTTAATTTAATTTAAAAATGCAATCCCATTTTATTTCTGATCTGATCGACGAGCTTTCAATTCAGTTTCAATTTTCACTTCCATTTTCTTATCAATCACATAGAAAAATAACAATGCAACACCAATAAGAAATGGAATGGATGGGTAAATACTAACTAACATCTTTGCTCCCCCAGAAACACTTGCAGGTTGAATAGTTTCATGTCCTGCCACTGCTCCAGCTTTACCGATATATCCATACAATCCTAAAATCCATGTAACCAAAGCACTACCAATTGAAAGTCCTGCTTTAAGTCCAACCATCATGGCTGAGAAAATAATCGCAGTTGCTCTACGTGAAGTTTTCAGTTCAGAAAAATCTGCAACATCTGCGATCATAGCCCATAGAATTGGTACTGTTATACCGTAGAAGAAACCATGCAATATCTGTGACCCAAACATTAAGTAAACATTACTTGGTGTAAAGAAGTAAAAAATCAGAATAAAAATGGTTGAAATAAATAATCCTGTTCTAAATACATCTCGTTTTCCATATTTATCGGCAAGTTTTTTTGATAACGAAATTCCAACTATTTGAAAAATAATACTACCTGCCTGAAACAAACCTAAACCTGCAGAAACAGGATCAGAGCCAAAGAAATTTATACCAAGCCCATTTAATGCTGCAATTATAGGACTAATCAATTTTGCCAGTTCAACTTTATCTACAAAATTATAAAAATAATAAACATACGAGCCACCTTTCATTGCTAGTGTAACAAACAGCAAAATGGTTAATATCAACATTATAAACCAAGGTCTGTTCTTCGAAAGATCTGACAAATCTTCCTTTAATGTTGATTTTTGTGCAGGATTAGGTACGATTCGCTCTTTAGTTGTCAGGAAAGTAATCAACAACAATACAGTGCCTAAAATTGCCATCCAAGTCATTACAGATTCAATACCAACTGCTTTATCACCGTGACCCGCATAAATTATAATTGGCAACATGAATACCTGTACAAAAAACTGAGCAAACATTACTGCCACAAAACGGTAAGAAGAAAGACTGTTTCTTTCACCCATATCGCCTGTAATTACACCGCTTAAGGCTGAATATGGCAAGTTGCTGGAAGCATAACATAACAACAAAAGTGTGTATGTAACTGCTGCATAAATTAATTTTCCTTTATAGGCGAAATTTGGAGTTGAAAATGCTAATATTGCAATAACACCCATTGGAATAGCTGTAAAAAGTATCCAAGGTCTGAATTTGCCCCATCTTGAGTTGGTTCGATCTGCTAATATACCAATTATTGGGTTAAATCCGAATGCTGCAATCAAACCTACAACAAGCGTAACCACTGAAGCATCAGCTGCTTTTAAGCCGTATATATCTGTGTAGAAATAAGCTAAATAAGTAACAAGAGTTTGAAAGATTAAATTGGCTGCTAAATCGCCAAAACTGTATCCGATTTTTTCGAATACTGATAATTTTTGAGAGTTTTGTTCCATAAGTATTTTTTTGATTTATTAATTATATTGATTTTCAAATTGGTTCTGTTGAGAATTCAATTTTTTATTAAATATTTGCTTTTAAAAATCACAATCAATCTGGTTCGACTAAACAATATTTAAAAAAAACTTAAAAAATTGATTCATGCTACAAAAGTAACCAATATTGAGGATTTTATACTGTTTATTCTCAAATTATTTCAATCCACTGTTTGTAATATGAAAATAATCAAATCCAACAACAAAAGGAGTAACCGGCTGTGTAGGTTGTGCCATACCAGGCCTTCCTTGACCTCCTCCTTGACCGCCCATACGTGCAGGTGTCACACCATCACAAACTATAACTCCAGCTTGAATGTCCTTTAATAAAGCATCGGAAGTACCAATAGTTTTGAATTCAATGCCATCGGCAGAACAATAAGCAGTATATATGCTACCTTTTTTTACCAACTTCAAAATTAGTGTATTATCAGCTTTTATAATCCCTTCCATGCTCAAAGTTACAGATGCTTTCTGGTCACCCTTATTTTCAACAACCAATTGAACTGTACCGGGTTGTTCGGCAGAAGCTCCACCTGCTCCCGGACCACCTCTGCGACCCATACTTGCACCATAAACCAATTTCACAAAATTGTCGTCATCCTGATAAGCAAGCAAACCTGCATTCTGTGACATGCCGGAAGGTTTTCTGGAACAAACCATTTTAGCTTCAACTGTCCAGTCTGTATTTGCAGATTGCAATAAAACGTTCTCGGCATTGTTGTTACCATCCATAATGTCTCCTTTTTGACTTGTAATGGATAACGAACCGTTTTTCACTGAAAGACTCCAGTTGGCTTTATTTTCACGTACCCAATTCCATTGTTTACCCAATACAGTTGTGTTGAATTCATCATTGACAGATTTAATACCAAAGTTAACCGAATAATCCTTGTTATCAATTGTATTGTTGTCAACCATTGAAATAATGGCAGTTCCTGGAATTCCTTTAGCCTGAATGGTTTTCACTACAACAGTCGGATCAAGCGAAGTCGCTTGAATCAGTGGTATCTTAGAAGTAGTGCTTCCCATTAAATAGCTATATTGAGTTGTAGCCGAATTAAAACCTGCTATTGACTTTTTATTTACTAAGATTGAAGCTGCGTCCAGATTTGGCATTATTTTAATAGGGAAACTGCCCGATACTGTTTTTTCGCCAATTGTAACAGAAGCTGTTATGGTAGCAATACCACTTCCCTTAGCCGTAATCATTCCTTTTGCATCAACTATCGCAACAGATGGATTATTACTTGAATATTCAACTTTTGCTTTGGTTATTTCGTAGAAACTATCATCAGTCATGGAAGCTGTTACGCTGGTTTGAGCAACTTCTCCGTTTTTAAGTACAACAGTTCCACAGTCGGCAACGACTACTTTGAGTTCAGATTTGAATGAACCTCTCATTGTGGCTGTTACAGTACTTTTTATATCCTTTGAAGATGCACCAATTTCAAATACATATTTTCCCTGATCGTAAGTTGTTCTGTTTTTTTCCATATCCCAGAACCACAAATCAGCACAATCAATATCAATTGTAACTGTTTTAGACTGTCCTACCGGCAAGGTCACCCGTTGAAAACCTTTTAATCTTTTAATCGGTCTTTGTAAAGATGCCGGACTATCCGGAGTTTTTAAATAAATCTGAACTACTTCATCACCTTCACAGCTACCAACATTTTTTACATCAACACTGATTCTTATTTTATCATTGGGTGTGATAGCATTTTTGCTAATTTTGAAATTACTATATTCAAAATTAGTGTAGGATAATCCATAACCGAATTCGTATGAAACGTCTTTGTTGAAGTACCAGAAAGTACGACCATTCTTGCCGTTTTCACCTCTCAATGTATAGTCGGTTATTTCAGGTAAATCACTGAGCGACTTATACCATGTAGCGTTTAATTTTCCTCCCGGATTTACATCACCGAAAAGAACACTTGCAATAGCTTCGCCTTGGGCCTGACCATTGTATCCAACCCAAATAATACCAGGAATATTCTTTAAATTCTTGAAGGTTTCCACTTCCACACATCCAAGAGTTTGCATCACAACGATAGTATTGGGGTTAACCGCTGCAACTTCTTTAATCAGTTCTAATTGATTACCCGGCAATAAAAGAGTTAGTCTGTCTGCTTCTTCAGTGGCCGTTTTTTCATCGGTTCCTACAAAAAGAACAACAGCATCGGCCGATTTTGCCAACGCAATTGTTTCATTGCTTATTTTGGCTTCCTCTGGTGCTTTGTAAACCAGATAAAGAGTCTGAGGACCATTAAATCCTAATTTGTTTACTTTTACTTTCATCATACTGCCACCACCGTAAACACCACCTGAACGTGCACCAGCTGCAACATAGGCATTCAATGTTGTCAACAAATTTCCTTCGGGTGAACCAGCTCTGACTTCGATAATACCACCTTCGGTTGGTATATTTACAACAATGCCAATTGTATCTACATTAGTCAGATCTACATTATTATAAGCAGTCCAGGAACCATCATTAATTGTACGAACCTGTTCGATTGTACCCATACCCGACCCTACTGTAATCCCTTTGGAAGACGAATTGTACTTAGTAGCATCGTATTTAGTAATGGTACCGTCTGTTTTTTTCAATTCAAAATTGGCTATATAAAGCAAATTGCTTTTACTGGATGTATTACCACCCGAACCAAGAACAACCTCTGTTGACAATTTTTTATCGGCAATGTATTTTTTGATACCTGCTGCCGGAGATATCATACTTTCCTGAACTGGTCTTCCTGAATAAGGTCCTAATTCCACTTTATCGGCTTGAGGTCCCAAAAGTGCAATTTTTTTCAACGATGAAAGATTTAAAGGCAACGCTTTTCTCTCAGTAGTTCCAACAACATTATTTTTAAGAAGTACCGGAGTTTTGGTAGCAATCTCATAGGCAAGAGCTCTGTTGGCGGGTGAATTGACAATATTGGTTTGTAATAAAGCATAAGGTACCTTTGAAGAAGCATCAAATTCACCTGTACGCATACGAATAGTAAAGGTATTCATAAGAGCTTTATCAATATCAGCCATTGTAATCAATCCTTTTTTCAACGCAGAAATTGCATTTCTCTGATATACACTACCACAATCTGAGTCAACACCTGCTTTAAGTCCCATTGAGGTTGCTTCTTCAGCAGTTTTCACAAAATAGTGACCAGTATAAATATCTTCGATAGCAGCACAGTCACCGGTGATATAGCCTTTCATACCATAAGTTCTACGGGCAATGGTATCAAGATACAATTTACTTGCCGATGTAGGAACTCCGTTTACAGCATTATAAGAAGACATAATGGAAGGCAGTTTGTCTTGTTCAATCAATTTTTTATAGGGTGCAAGATAGAATTCTCGCATATCTCTTCTGTCCATATTCGAACTACTAACATGTCGATCGAATTCGCTATTGTTGGCAAAATAGTGTTTAGCACAAGGCACAGATTTAAGATAGTTAGGATCATTACCCACCATACCTCTTACAAAACCTCCTGCAATTTGAGAAACCAGAAAAGGATCTTCTCCATAAGATTCACCCGTTCTTCCCCATCGTGGGTCACGAATTGGTTCTACAACCGGCGACCAAAAAGTAAGTCCTTTGGTACCTGTAGCATTGAAAGCCCTGCCCTCGTCAGCGATAGCTGAAGCTTCACGCTGCATTAGCGAAGGATCCCATGCTGAACCAAGTGCAACACTGTTAGGAAATGATGTGGGACCTACTAATCCTAGATTTGCATTACCTCCGGCTAAAACACCATGTAATGCTTCACTCCAGACATTCATTGATTTGATACCTAATCTTGGGATTGCAGCCATGCTGTTACCAAGAAGACTTTGTTTTTCTTCCAAAGTAAGTCTGGAAACTAAATCAGCAGCTCTTTCTTCAAATGAATAAGCTGTATTCTGGTAAATCGGTTTTTTGGTACTTTCTGTTCCTGGCATAAATGCCATTAAAGATAGACACGAAAGACTCAAAAGAAATAATTTTGTGAAATTTGGTTTCATATAAATATTTGATTAAAAGTTACTTATTTATTTTAGTTTGCTTACAACAGGAATAGGCACAGCAGCAGGTAATGATTCTGCTGGTTTGCCAAATACAGTAAATTCAAGAACACCAAGTGGATTTTGCTTTGGCCAGTTAGTAACCACTAATCTCACAAAGCGACATTTTACAGGAGGTATCTCTTCGAAAATAGTATTTCGGGCAGTGCTATTTTTGGTCATATCGAGTGCAGGTTGGTATGTTTTTCCATCCATTGATACCTCAATTTTATATTTATATATTTCGGGTGAAGGTTGAATTCCTCCTGCAGTAGGTCTTGCTGAACCACCACGTCTGCCTCCATTAAACATTAAACGGACTCCATCAATAGTAAACAGTTGTACTACATCAAAACGAGTAGCTGGCGAAAGTTCAACAGTCAACGTTGGAAGTGAATCAGTTGCCGCAGCCTCCCACCAGGTTCCACTGGAATTATCTACGGCATAAGCTGCTTCGTGACCTGAAACTTCGGATGAAAATTTTGACAACGCATTCATAGCACGAACTTTATTGATAGTTACCGGGATTGAACCGGTATCCCCCTTTTTAGTTCCCTTAACAACTCCAGGACCCCATTGAGGTGTATCGGTAATATTTACAGACATATTTCCATTCTTATCAAACGTGATGCGATCCATACCTATTCTTCTTCCTCCGGGAGGATTTGAAAGAACAATGGTGTAAAATTGCCAGAGATTCCCATCGGGTCCTTCAACGATGCTTCCGTGAGCAGTTCCGGTTACCAATCCTTCAGTTTTACGTAACAATGGATTATTTGGGGCATATTTAAAAGGTCCCAAAGGTGATTTCGAAGTATAATATCCCTCAGCATATGTTTTCCATTGTGTTCCCGAAGCTGAATATTGCAAATAGTATACTCCATTATGTTTTTGAAGCCATGGACCTTCTATCCATGCCACATCAGTATATTCATTCATCTCACCATAGCGTTCCCAGACATGTTTGTTGTCAAATCCAAAAAGATGTTTTACCGAACCTGCAAATCGGCTAATATCTTTAGGATCAAGTGGTACTACATAAATGCCGCTAACACCACGACCGGGATAGTAGAGATATGGTTTGTTGTCATCATCGACATAAATATCTACATCGAAAGCTCCGTTCCAACCTCCTTTTACATCGGGTGTATTTTTCCAATCACCAATGCTTGTGAAAGGACCTAAAGGATTATCTGCTTTATACACCGGGCAATCGTTTCCACACATATAAAAGCTGCCATTATATTTAACCACATGTGGGGCTACCGGAACATTTGCTACCCGATGGTATGTCCAGTTTAGCATATCATCCGAAACCCAGGCACCACCACCAGTGCAGTACATGTAATACTTTCCTTTTTCTTTGATAACTGTAACATCACCCGAAGCACTTCCACCCGGTGCAGTTTCTATTGGTAGCGGATTGCAGTAACGTGCATTTTTACCAATCTTGGGCTCTTGTGCGTTGCTAATTGTTAAGCCAAGACTTGAAATAACTACTAAAATGATAACCGATTTGTAATTCATAATGAGTTTATTTCTGATTAAGTTCTACAAGTTTAACTAATGAAACAGCCTGTCGGGGCAATCGCATTTCTATATTGAATCGATGGTTTCTAATAATGACTTTTCTGGGTTTAGAAAGCATTTCAAGTTTTCCTGATTTTTCTAAAACTTTAATTTGTTCAGCACTCGGGTTTTGAGGAGAACCCATTTTCTTCCATGTTTCATAGGAATTGCTGTGAGTGGCATCAATTCGATAATGGTACATTACAACAGATTTTGCCTGAATATTTTTTATATTTAAATTCACCATCGATCCGGTATCTTGAATGTCTTTGTCGTGATAATTCCATAGTAAAACAGTAACTATTTTTTTTGATTTTGAGGCCAACGCGTTAATATCAGTTTTTTCACCTCGAACACCTGATTCGCTGATAGATTTATAATCATAATCCGTGTTTCCAGTAACTGTCAGTCGCTTACCTTGCATCATACCCAACATTCTGAAAACATTCAATACCGGTTTATCAACTCCATTTGTTGCTAGATCACGGTAACCCTGAAACCAAGGTTGATTTTCAAATTCAAATGACCAATTTACAGCACCAATAATATTGGTTCCATAGCTTTCATTCAAATCGTAAATTCGGGATAGCGATGCTGCCGTATAACTCGAATACATTGTTCCATTGCGATAAGCATTTGCCGGATGAGTATTCATTCCACAAGCGGCACATCCTTCCGGATCAGATTCTCCAATAATTATCGGTAGATTTTTACATTCTGGTATAGAAGCTATTGTTTTAAGACTTTCACTAATGGTATAAAGCTGGTTCTGTATGCCCATTTGAACAACACCATCAACTACTTTTGGTGAACCTTTCGCATGAAATGCAATAAAATCAACTGGTGTACCTACTTTTCCGTTCGCTTCGTTAATACCATTTATACAATGCTGCAGAAATGTTTTTAAAAAATTATTTGCAATTCCGGCAATGTGTGGACCTCCCATTTTTGCTGTTGGTAATGCACGTTTAACCGCATCAGAAGCGTAATCATACATTTTAATATATGTCTTCAACCTGTCAGTCGATTGCAAATAATCAATATTAGGTTCATTCCATAATTCCCAACGCCATGTTTCTACTTCTGCTTTTCCATAACGATCAACACAATGTTTAACCCATTGATATATTAATTCTGACCATTTAAGATAATCTTTCGGCGGGTAAGCCCAACCTGAATACAAAATTGAATTTTTAACTGCCGGATCCCAATTGTGTTTATATGGAGTGGGTTTTTCTGAGAGAGCTTCGGGCATAAAACCAATTTCAGCCAATGGTTTCATTTTCAGATTTATGTACGTATCGAAGATTTTATCTACAATTTTCCAATTGTAAATAGGATTTCCATTTTGATCTTCGGTGTACATGTTTGTTGAACCCCATTTAAGTGCAGGAGTTCCATCTCCGGAAGTCATTAAGTTATGTGTACGAACATATACAGGAACCGGGCTCATTTCGGCAAGTTCGGTTAATAACTTTTTGCCATCTTTCATGTAAGTGTAATTTGGTTCATCATAACCAAACCAAGCCCAAATAGGCTTTAATTCACCACGTTCATTGTGTAAATCAATCTCAATATTTACTCTATCTTGGGTATAAGCAAAGATATTAAAACAAATCAACACAAATAAAATTAGCTTTCTCATTTGTCAAGTTCCAATTTATAAGCAACTAATTGATTTTCGGAGAAAGTAGGTACCAATAGCAGCTTCAAGGAAGGAATATAACCTAAATCAGCTGCTTGTATTTTGGATACCAGTAGCTTTTCGGGTGTTTTACCTAATACAATCAGTTGAATTGTATTACTTAAGTTTGAGGTAATAAAAGTGTTTTTATTAATCTTAAGTAAGCCATCCATATAACCTGCATCTGTTGCCAACACTTTGATAGATTTAGTGTTTGCATCTATGGAAAGTAATTTTCCTCCAGCTCCGATATAAATTTCATTTCCATCGCTAAAAATTCCATTCATTCCTTTTATTTCAGGACTTTGAATGAAAACTTCGAGTGCATCTTTTCCTACAACGAATAAACAGTCGCTTCCTGAATCTGTAACATAAACTTTACCGTTTGCTGCAATGGTTATATCATTCAGATCTTTAGAAAGCGGATTTTTATATTCTTTAAGAATTTTTCCTGAAGGAACTCCAATTTCCAATACCCTATCTTCGTCGGTAATAAAAAGTTTCGATTTTGTGAAGTGCATTCCTTTGGGTCCATTCAAACCTTTAACCCATTCTTTCTGAATCATTTCTCCTTTCAGATTGATTTTTGAAATATAACCAATGCTATCTTTCACATCGAACTTTCCGACAATGTTGGAAACGTAGATTGTATTGTCGTTAGAATTGAAAAAAGCCGATTCAGGTACATCTAAACCGCTGTTCAATTCCCAAACTTTGGTTAGTTTAGGACTTTGAAAGGTTTCTTGAGCAGTTATAGAAATGCAAAAAATAAAGTTAGCAATGAAACAAAAAATACAAATTCTCTTCATAATATACATTTTTAGTCAATATCTAGCTGTAAAAAATTTGTTTCTTCAAATAGTCAAACAACCGACACAAACAATATTTTAATTGTCAGTGTCGGTTTTTGGGATATTCAAAAAGTTATTTTTGAAAAAGAAGTTGGGTAAAATTATACAAACTCTTACGCCATGTCTGGAATTCGTGAGCAGTTCCCGGAGCTTCATAGTACACATTCTTGATACCAGCTTTATCCAGAGCTGTGTGAATATCACGACCTGAGTTTCCACCTTCCTTAGAACCCATGCTAATGAAAAATACTTTCACTTGTTTGTTGAATTCTGTAGGCTTAGCTAGCAAACCATTATAACCGGTTTCAACACCCGGGAAACCAAAAGGAGCACTAAATACACCAATGTTTGCAAATTTATCAAGATTAGCTTGCGAGATACCATAAGTTTGAGTTCCACCCAGTGAAAGACCTGCAATTGCCCGATTTTCGCGAGTAGTAAGTGTACGATAATTTGCATCAATCATTGGAATCAAGTCCTTAACGATTACATTCCCAAAACCATCCCAGAATGAAGCCATTCCGCCCGGAGCACCAGCTGTGCGAGGCGCTTGTCCTTGTTGTCTTTGAGCTGGAACTTGACCTTGTTGAGCTTGTGGTCTTTGTGCAGGAGTCTGACCTGAAGCTACTTGTGCTTGACCAGTGCCAGCAGCAGGAGCTTGAGTTGCAGGACGACGAGCTCCGCCCATTCCTGCAGCAATTCCACCGTCTTCCATAACAATAATCATTGGTTTTGCTTTTCCTTCTGCAATCAGATTATCCAAAATAAAGTTTGTACGACCTTGATTTGACCATGCACGACGATCCTCACCCATTCCGTGTTGCAAATAAAGCACTGGATAACGTTCTGTTGAATTTTTATCGTAATCGGCTGGTGTATAAACATAAGCATGTCTGTTTTCACCGGTTGATGCTGAATAATACCAAATAGAACGAACTTCGCCGTGAGGTACGTTTTTGATGTCATAGAAATTAACACTTTTTTCCGGGATTTCGATACCACTTACTACTTTACTCATTCCGTAAAATGATTCACTAGCTGGGTCAGCCACATCAGTGCCGTTAATTTTAATTGTGTAATAATGGAAACCCGGATCTTGCGGAGGAGTTACACCTGTCCAAAAACCATCTGCGCCCTTAGTAAGTGGAACATTTCCAAGGCTTACAGATATTGTTTGAGTGTCACTTCCCGCTTTCATACGAAAAATCACCCTGCGCAGTGCATCAACTCGTGGGTATTCTGCACCTACATTATTGGTCGATGCTGGTTTTGAATCAGTTGGTAAATCAATGTTTTGTGCAAAACTACCATTACAAAGTGCCAATGTAAGTATTGCTATAAAAACTTTCTTCATCTTGTATTTATTATTTAAAAATTAAACTTGCAAATTGTTTCAAATCTCTTCTCCAGGTAAGCCATTCATGAGCTGTTCCCTGCGATTCGTAATAGGTATAATTCACACCTTGTTTTTCGAGCATATCCCTAAACGCCTTAACTGAACCCGGGAATGGTGAAGGTTCTTTCGTTCCTAAGCCCAACCAGAAAAGTTTGATTTGTTTATTGAGTGCCGCACCATCTTTGAATTTTCCGCCCATAAATGTAGCTGGATCAATCACATCCGTGCGTGGATAATTCGACGTTCCACTAAAGCCTGCAATGTATGAGAATTTATCCAAATTGTTCATGGTAATGGTAATCGTTTGGTTTGCACCCATCGAAAGACCTGCCATTGCTCTGTGTTCGCGGTCAGATAACGTACGGAAAGCGCCATCAATCATCGGGATAATTTCATTAATTACAACTTCTTCAAATGGAGAAACTCCTTTACCTGCAGCATTCTGCGTAGCAGCTGGAGCTTTAGTTGCATAGCCATTATCCATTACAATTATCATTGGAACAGCTTTTTTGGTTGCAATCAGGTTATCCAAAATCAGATTAGCTTTCCCCTGAGTTGGCCAACCGGTTTCATCTTCACCACTTCCGTGTTGCAGATAAAGTACCGGATAACGTTTCGTTGGATTCTTATCATAATCTGCTGGAGTATAAACAAAGCAACGACGCCAAGCATTTGTAATTTTTGAAAAATAAAGCTTTTGACTAACTAATCCATGAGGAACTTCTTTGTAAGCGTAAAAGTCCTGATCGGGTGAAGGGATTTCAATTGCACTTCCCCAACGGCTCGCACCGTAAAAGTAAAGACTTCCCGGATCAGGAACTGATGCGCCATCCACATTGAGCTGATAATAATGAAAACCTTCAACCTGTGGAGCTGATTCGCCCATCCAAACACCTTTATCGTTCTTTATCAGGTCGTATTTTACGCCACCAATATCCAGCTGAACTTTTTGAGCCTGAGGTGCAAGAATGCTGACCCTGACCCGACCTTCAGAATTAACCTGGGGATATTGCTTCCCAGGTTGATTAACTGATGATGGCTTAAAATCTTCTACAACAGTCTGTGCAAAACAGAATTGACTTGTTATTACAGCCGCAAACAGAATAATTAAATGTTTCAAATTCATTTGATTATTGTGTTTGAATTATTTAAACAATAGTGGAGCAAATTCATGTAAACTTCTCCGCCATGATTGCCATTCGTGAGCAGTTAAAGGTGAAATATAAGAAACTCCTTTGATACCAACTTTATTCCATTCTTCGGCTGCCGGGCCAATATTAACTGAACCATTTTCTCGTCCGCCAAAACTCATGAAAACAACTTTTACTTTCTTTTTGAATGAATCAATATCTTTAATTTCAGTTGGTAAAAAAGTTCCACTACTGAACATACCCACATAAGAGAATTTATCAGGATTAGCAACAACTATTGAATGAGTTTGCATACCACCCATCGAGAGACCAGCCATAGCGCGGTGTGCTTGATCAGGAATGACACGGTAATTGGATTCAATGTATGAAATTAAATCATCAATAAGCACTCTTTCAAACTGACCTGCACCCATTGATCTAAAGCCTGCAGGAGGAGCAGCCGTAGGAGCACCTGTTCGTTGAACAGCTGGAACTGGAGCAGGAGCACCTGTTGGAGCGCCTGGAGCAGGAGCTCCGGCAGGTCTTGCCGGACGCGGAGCACCCTGATTGCTGCTATTTTCCATAACAATAATAAATGGAAGCGATTTCCCTTCGGCAATCAGGTTATCCATAATCATACCGGTACGTCCTTGGCTACCCCAGCCCGTTTCGTTTTCGCCCATACCGTGTTGAAGATAAAGAACTGGATAACGTCTGGTAGAATCTTTATCATATTTTGGCGGAGTGTAAATAAAAACACGACGTACGCTATTGGATGTTTTTGAAAAATAATAAGATTCGCTCAATTCACCATGAGGAACATCTTTCAACGCATAAAAATCCTGATCTTTGGCAGGAATTTCAATTCCACTTCCCGCACGACTCGCTCCGTAGAAATAGAGACTTCCCGGATCTGGAACCGATGCTCCATCGATATTAAGCTGATAATAGTGGAAGCCTTCATCCTGAGGTGCAGATTCACCAGTCCAGACTCCTTTTTCATCTTTTATCATATCATATTTTTTTGCACCGATATCAATCTGCACTTTTAACGCCTGAGGTGCAGAAATGCTGGTACGAACTCGACCTTCCGAATTTACCTGCGGATATTGTTTCCCCGGCTGAGTGGTTGGAGTGGTTTTAAAATCTTCTACTACAGCAGTTTGGTTAGTTTGAGCTAAACAAATTACGCTTGTTGATACTGCTATTAAAAAAACAGCTAATGATTTATATTTCATAATATTATTATATATTTTAAAGATGAAAATATCATTTTATTTAAAAAGTAGTGGAGCTAATTCATGCAAACTACGACGCCATGTCTGAAATTCATGACGAGTATTCTCAGAAACAAAGGAAACTGCATTGAAACCGGCGGTTTTTAATGTAACAGCTGCTTTTGTAACTCCATCAGGATTTTCGAAACTGCCACAACTCATGAAGATAAGTTTGACTTTTGATTTATCCTTGATTTCTTCAGGTGTATAGGTACCTCCGCTTAACAGAGCGAAATGAGAGAAAACTTCAGGTCGGGCAAGTGTGATCGTGTGAGTTTCCATTCCACCCATCGAAAGACCTCCCATTGCGCGATGAGCCTGGTCTGCAATTGTCCGGAAATTGGTATCTACATAAGGGACAAGTTCGTCTACAAGAACTTTCTCGAAGCCGTTATTCATCATTCCAGCCATGCCACCAGCAGGGCGAGCAACGGGAGTAGCAGCAGGTGTGGTATCTGGTGCAACAGCAGGGCGAGCAGCAGGACGTCCACCTGGTCTACCGCCTTCGTTAGTCATTCCATAGGTCATTACAATGATGAAAGGTTTAATTTTACCTTCAGCAATCATGTTATCCATGATTAAATTGGCATGACCTTGATTACTCCAAGCTGTTTCATCTTCACCCCAACCATGTTGTAAATAAAATACAGGATAGCGAACATTTGCATCTTTATCATATCCGGCAGGAGTATAAACGAAAGCTCTGCGTGAAGTATTAGTACTCTTCGATGGGAAAAGAATCTGTTGCACATTGCCATGAGGAACATCTTTAAGTGCATAAAAATCCTGATCGTGAGCCGGAATTTCAATTCCACTTTCCCAACGGGTAGAGCCATAGTAATTCAAAGTACCTGGATCATTAAATACACCACCATCTATGGTTAAGTGGTAGTAATGGAATCCTTCTTCCATTGGACCTGCAGTTGTGCCCATCCATGAACCATCATCGGTTTTTGTGAGAGGAGTTCCTCCTCTGGATCCACCAAGTCCCAGACTTACGACAATGCTTTGTGCTTGAGGAGCAACTACACGAAAACGTGCATAACCTTGTGAATTGACTTTCGGGTATTCTTGTCCCGGTTGATTTATACTTGAAGGCTTAAAGTCTTCAATGATTGCAGGTTGGTTTGACTGAGCAAACATGAACCCACTCATTAGAATTGTTGCAAAGAGTGCAACTAAAAATTTGTTTTTCATGTGATAATTTTCTTTTTAATAATGAATTATATTAGATTTAAAAAAAGTTCTTATTATTTAAACTTGAATAAAACTACAATTCTCAAACAAGTAGATTGTTAAATTAAATTCAATTTTCAGTCAGTAAAGTTAGTGAAATAAATAAACTATTTATCAAAATTTATATATTTTTACTTTATTATGGTTTTGGAAGCCCAAGACTCTTTTGTAAAATTGAAATTAGATCATCCGTGACTGAAGTTTCTGGAATGACCCAGCGCGAGCCGAAGACCATCTTGGGAATACCACCCTTTCCATTCTGAATTGTTTTACCATAAATTTCTACACTAGTTTGTAAATATTTTTCCACTCTTTGATCAGACATTGCTGCATCAAACTTAGTCTGTCCAACCAATTCTATTGCTTTTGCTCTAACTGCATCGAGACTTCGTGGTTGCCAACGGTCGCCCGAATCGAAAGAAAACATCCAATTTTCGAAGGCAGAAAATGCTTCATGGTTGGCAAACCACACTGCAAGACCAATTTTGGCTAATTCGCAGGAATTTTTAAATGCATCAATATCTCTCGGAACATAAGGGTTGCATTTAGTATTTAACGGTGCAGGACAAAGCACAAATGCCACTTTCCCTGCATAACGTTGAACCACTTCATCAAGTAAAAAATGAATTTTCTGACAATGAGGACATTGATAGTCAAACAATAAAGTTATTACATATTGAGCATCAGGAGAGCCTATAATGGGCGCTGAATGATAATCAATCTTGACAATATTATCTTGCATTTCACCTCCACTATAAACCGAAGAAGGAGTAAAACTAACTTGAAATGCAGACATAATTCCTGCAAGTCCAAGCCCTATAAAGACCAACCCAAACACTTTCAATGGACGAGATATATTTTTCTTTGTCATTTTTTTATTATTACTGGAAATATATTGAGATTTACCGGCGACTTCCTTTGTTGCTCGCCATATAACCAAAGCAGCCAACAGCAAACCGGTTATATGTGTTGTCATACAATATGGGCAAAAGTCGCCTATAATCCATTTTTGTACAATTGTAAACCAAATAGCACTTCCGGCGATAGCACCAGCAATGATTAACATAGCTTTCCAAGCTAACTCACGTATTGTTGATTCTGTCGAAGATCCAATAAAGAAACTGGCAGTCAGTAAAGCCATGTAAATTCCGACCGCCAAACCACTGATTGGTAATATACCGGCAATAGTTGACCATTGGCTGTTAAGAACCAGATCGCAGGGACTACCGCCAGTGCACCCAACCATCGATCCGCCCATAAGATAATGCCAACTCATAACAGCACTCAAAATAAGTGCTACCACGATTAGTACAATTATAATCAAATGCCACCATGGCATGTTTCTTTTTAAGGAAGTTCCTTTCGGATTTGCAATCATATCTTTAAATTATTCCTTTGCGATTTGAGAAACTCCGCGGTTTTGAAATTATTTTCAAAACCGCAGAGTATTATAATCAACTTTCAGAAATTAATTTTTTTCTATTGCCTTCTGGAAATAGCAAATTGATTTGGTCTGCCCGGTGTTGGAATGTTATTTGCAACAGGTGTACCGATTTCATGAGTTTTTGTTAATGGCGAAGCAAGTGTAACTCCGCTACCACCAACCATCGCTCCAGTTTCATGTCCAATTTTAAGTGGCACTGTGAGTGCAATAGAATCAACAGGAGCATTAGCATTGTTTGTGTTATTGCCAAACCTACGTCTTGCAGCTTTAACAGAGGCTACAATAGCAGTTTCATATTTTAATCCATTATCAATTAAAATAGTTTGTCCGGCTGAAATTCCGTCAACACTGGCAACAGGGATAACTTTTATACCTGCATTTGTAGGTGAAATAAGAGTTGTTCCTCCGGTTGTTCCTAATGTTGCAATATAAGCTATTTCACTGTTTGCATTTGTTCCAATTATAACTTTCTGACCAATACTAAAGCCGGTTAAGCTATTAATTTTAATATTGTTTGAACCAGCCGGAGATGCTGTCAACATTGTAATTGCATTCTGAATCATAAAATCTCGGCAATTGCTATCTGTGTCAGTTCCATCAGGATAACGACCAGCACTTCGGTTCGGTTGACTTGCAGGAACAGCACCGCCTCTGAATCCACCTCTACCACCACCAGGTGCAGAAACATAACATCCGCTTTCACCGGCACCTGAAGAAGCTTGATATCCTTCAGCAGCCCATGGATCAACAAGACCGCCATAATTCAAAGCATCTACTACATTACCGTTTGCATCGCGAAGAACCATATTGCCTGAGTTAGAAGAAAAAGTTGGACCTCCGAACCACTGGTTAGGAACAACATCTCCCTGATAACCGGATGTTGTAACTTTACTATCAAGTATTACTGCTTCAATTTCATGATCAATTGCTAACGGTTGATCAAGTGAAATAGCAAAACTAAGTGGTAAAACTGGTTCGTTACTCGAGTGAGCAAATGCTGTTGCAGGCTCAAAGCTGATTCCAGACCCATTAACACTATATGGCATATTAGCAGCATGGTTAAATTTCAACGGTTTAGCCAGTTCAAGTCCGGTTCCGGGGTTTTCCGTGCTTTTTAATGGACCATTCAATGTGTTACGAACGGACTGAGTTCCAACTTTAGTAACAGTCACTGTTTCAATTCCATAACCTTTACTTCCAATATCTAATCTGATTTTATCGCCAACTGAAATATTAGCAACAGAAGAAACTTTAATATTTTTAGTTCCTGCTTTTGCATTCATCGACAAATAAGCTTGAGTGCCAGGTTTTCCAACGTTAGTAATCGTTACAACTTCATATTTTTCAATTGATAATGAAACTGCCGGGTAGGTAGCTCCATAACCAATTGCCATTTTCTGTCCAACCTGGAAACCAGCAACACTTGTTACAGGAATATTAGTTGACCCTGCAGGAATAGTGATGACCGGACCTTCAGGAAGCGGTTGCCATAAAGTTGTTGGAGTACCAGGAATTACAGGGCCTCGTCCACCAAAAGGTGATGCATTTGTTGCTTCAGGAGTTACAGGATTCGCAATACTAACAATCTTTCGTTTTTCAACAGTTGATCCAATGCCAATTTCAATCACATCACCAACCGACATACCAGTTGTGTTCCGTACAAAAATAGTTGATTCTCCTTTTTTAGCCAGAACTGCCAACCCTGAGTTTGACAATCCCAATAAGTAGAAACCTCTTGCAGGCAATATTGTACCAGCAGGAACTTTAATTGCAGAGAAGATAGCCATTTGAGCCTGATGCTGAGTAAGCGACCAATTGGAAATATCAACATCTGCATCACTTGCATTATAAAGTTCAATAAATGAATTTGATGAATTGGCTGCAGAGCCGTCGCTAATGCGGAATTCATTGATTTTTATTGGATTTACATTGCGAACTTTTTCAATAGCTGTTTCAACTTGTACAATACTTTTTAATGAATTTGTCCACTGAGCTTTTCCAATTAAATCACCATTAAAAGACTCAGAACCGGAAGTAATTGAGAATATAGCACTTACGCTTGCACCCGGAGCTATCGGTCCAGTAATTTTTTTCGAAACATCTTTGGAACTTAAAACCAATGATTTCCACCCATTGGGTACATTAACGCTCAAAGTCAAGTCATTTATAGGAGTACCAGTAGTATTTTTAAATGTTACGGTAGTATTCTGTGTTGAACGAAGTGAGAAAGTTTGAAGTCCCGGAGGTGTATCAGTTGCGTTTGAAGGAGCTATGGTTACTTGCTGTACATCGTATTTTGAAGCGACAATATTTGTATGGATTTTCTGGTTTATTTCCTTGCTCGGAAAAGTACCGGCAGCAGTCATTGCACCTTCGTAGAAAGTACCTTGCGAACCATTACTATTGTCTCCACCATTGCCTAAAAGGATAGCACCCTGTTTACGCATCGGGTCATAACTACTTCTATCATTAATAATGCGCTGACCATCATACATCACTTTCAAATCCCCACTTTGAGCGTCACCACCCATCGATCTCCAATGGTGAGCTTCTCCGTCTGCCGTACCAGCTACAAATCGCCAGTTAATGCTAGGCAGGTCGCGACAATATTTATCATTTGGAGTTGGATTAACGCAACCTACAAGGTTGTTTTCCTGGTCGGTCATAATCCAAGGTCCGGGAGCTTGTCCGTAGTACCAAGAATTTGCATTGCCGTAATATGTAGTTTCCATAGTACCGTCACCGTCATCACGGCTATCTGTCTCTGCATTACCATAATCAAAGCAGCAACCGGAATTATAGTGGTGTCCGCTAATAACCCAATACTGACCTTCAGACTGATCATCAACTGCTGTACCCTTAGCATCGTTCAAACGCATTCCCATTCCGGGAGCAATGAAAACGCCGTATACTTTATGACCCATAATTGTTACAGGTGCCATATCAGCAATAGGCAAGTTGTTAAAACCACCCATGGTTGGACCACTGAATCCACCACGAGGAGCTTGAACCAAATGATTGCCCTTACCTGACTGATCGTAAAGTTTTGTTATCCAGCAATAAGTGTTTGCACAAAATGCATCCTGTGAAGCTGCATCTGCATAACCACCAAGATCTCCCTCTTTTGGTTGAACAACTCCAATGTCAAGAGTTTTTCCATCAGATTGTCGCATTACCTGATACAACGGACCGTTATATGAGGCGTATAAAGCTCTGGTACTACTGTGGGCAGCCACACAAGGTGTACCTCCCGCTGCATAAATGTCACATGGACCTTCAGGTCTGAGTAAATTGGTTTTTTGGTCGGGTTTTATTGCTCCAATCACCACCATAATGGTAACCGGTAAAACAAATGCCAACCCAAGAAATGCCATAAATCGATTTTTTCTTTTCATTTTATCCTCCTTTTTAAATTGGATTAATATATTAGATTTATAAAGTTGTTTTCTAAAGTCTATTTTTTCTAAAAATTCATTTTGAATTTCTTAAATTTTTACTTGTTCTTTCGAATATACAAATTCGGTTCTCCAGGTGTCGGAACATTACTGGCAACCGGCGATCCGCTTGCATGAGTTTTATTCAAAGGCGCAGTAAGTATTATACCACTTCCCGAAACCGGCACACCGACTATATGAGCAAATTTTAAAGGTTCTGCGACTATAATTGTATCCATTGGGCTGTTATTCCGCTGACCACCAAAGCGCCTTCTGGCTATTGCAATCGATGACACAATTGAATTTTCTTGATTTGATTCATTGTCAATTTTTATAGTTTGACCGATATTGAAACCTTCGGCACTACCAACCAAGATTACTTTTGAGCCTGTATTTGTTGCAACTCCAAGAGATGTACCTCCTGCAGTACCTACCGAAGCTATTACTGCAGTTTCGCTGCTATTACCCGATCCGATTACAATTTTTTGTCCTTTAATAAAATCAGAAACGCTGGCTACTTTAATATTCGATGAACCTCTCTCTGTAGCAATTAAAAGATTTATCGCATTTTGAAAAAAGAAATCGTTTTTATTATTATCTGTATCAGCACCATCAGGGAAACGTCCTGCACTTTTACTTGGTTGTACTCCACCCGAAGCTAATTGACCTCTTCCTTGAGTAGGCGGAACAACAATATTTCCACCCTGACTTTGATCACCTTCAAAAGTTGCAATTTCGGGACTTGGGACAGTTCCGTTTGCACTTGAGCTACTTTGTTGAGTGCCATAGACGATAGCATCTACTAGTAAAGCACCGCTGGCATTTTTCAATGCAATTGATCCTGCAGATGAAGAGAATGGATTTCCGTACCATAGATTCGGTTTTTTTGCTCCCTGATAGCCAGCAGTTGTATTTAATGAATTAATAACAGGAGCTCCAAACTCGTGTTTTTTTGCAAGTTTATTTTCAAGTGTAATTCCGCTACCCAATGCCTGAACTGCATCACCGCTTTTATGAACGAACCGAGTGGCCGGCGAAAAGCTGATTCCGGTACCTCTGTCAGAAACATCAACACCCAACATATGGTTAATTTTAAGTGGCGCTGACAATTCAACTTCACCAACATTGGCATTACTGTTAGCAGACTGACCAGATCCACCTCCAACCGGAGCAGAAACTTCTTTCAGAATCTGTTTCACAACAGCAATTTCTTTGCGAGCTCCAGTGCTGATAATTAAAGTATCACCCAACGTCATATTTGAATTTGCTGCAACTTTAATGGTAGTATCTCCGGCTTTTGCTGCAGCTGCTAAAGTTGTTTGTGTTGGGGCCTTTCCAACCGAAGTTACTATAGCAACCTCATAATTACCACCAAGGTCAATACCAATTTTTTGTCCAATTACAAAACCGGTTGCATTTGTAACAGGTAAATTAGTTGAACCTGCAGGAAATGTAAGCCATGGCCCGGTTGAAACCGGTATAAATAATGTCGTCAATGGAGAGGCTGGTGTTCCAACGTTTACAATTTTACTAAGCTCTCCGTCGATATAAATCTGCTGACCAACTTCGAAACCATTTGTACTTCTTACATTTATAGTATTTTCGCCCGGTTTAACCGGAGCAACTAAACCTGAAGAGGAAAGTCCCAGTAAGTAAAAGCCTTTGGCAGCTATTTTTGTACCCGTAGGAATAGTTCCTAAATTTACAGAAGCCCATTCACTTGGTGTAGAAACAATGTTCCAGTTTGAAATATCTATTTCATCAGATGAAGCATTGTAAAGCTCAATAAATTGATTGGTGAAATCTGCACCTGTGCCGAAGCAAACTTCGTTGATTTTAACTGGATAAGCACTTCGTACTTGTTGCGTTACAGTTTCTGATTGTATTTTACTTGTGGTTAAATTGGTCCACTCCACTTTGCCGGTTAAATATCCTGCACCAGTAACTTCGTGAGCTGTAATATTGAATTTAACACTAATGCTTTCTCCCGGTTGAATTTGGTTATTAAATACTTTCATTGGACTGTTAGTCCCTTCAGCTAATACAATCCATCCTTTTGGCACTAAGACAGTTAATTTCAAACCTTTAATCGGATTTCCGGTCGTATTTGTAAAAGTTTCAGTAATATTCTGTATTGATTTCGGAGTAAAAGTAGTAACACGCGACAAATTTACTTGTTGCACATCGTACCGTGCAGCAACTACATTTGCCTGAACCTTATCAGTTGCGGATTCTGTTGGAAATCCGCTTGTCATAACACCTTCATAGAATGTCCCGGCAGAACCGTTGCCATTATCACCACCATTACCCAAAAGGATACCACCTTTTTTGCTCATTGGATAATAGTCACTTTTATTGGGTGTACCCGGCCGAACACCGCTGTAAAAAGTGGTCAATTTGTCCTTTTGCGCATTGCCACCGCGAAGATCCCACTTGTTACCTCCACCCCCATCAACAAAAACAGAAACAAATCTCCAGGAATCAATTGTTGGAACATCATTCTTTTTAGCATTATATCCCGAGAATAGTCCGGCTTCAAAGTCAGCCATAATCCATGGACCATATCCATTCCCGCTACCCCATGCTGTGGCGGTGCCGTAATAGGTGGTTTCCATAGTACCGGTACCTACAGCACGTCCGTTTGTCGAAGAGTTACCGTAATCAAAGCAACAACCACTATCGTAATGTTTTCCATTAATGACATAATAAATTCCTTCAGGTTCATCATTTATCGCAATTTCCCTTGCATTGTTATTACGCAATCCCATTCCAGGAATAATGTAAACACCATAAGCTTTATGACCATTAATTGATATGGGCGCCATATCGGCAATAGGCAGATTGTTGAATCCACCTTTTGCTGGACCTTTAAAAGTTCCCGGGGCTGCCTGCATAAGATGGTTGCCTTTACCTGACTGGTCATATATTTTGGTTATGAAACATAACGTATTAGAACAGAAAGCATCTTGCATTGCTGCATCTGCATATCCACCCAAATCGCCATCTTTTGGTTTTACTACGCCAATGTCCAATGTTTTGCCATCAGACTGACGCACGATCTGATACAATGGTCCGTTATACGAGGCATATAAAGCTCGAGTTGTGCTGTGAGCAGCTACACAAGGTGTACCTCCGGCTGCATAAATGTCACAAGGACCTTCGGGATTAGACAGCTTTTCCTTATTCGCTACTTTTGTTGCAGTAATTAAAGCCATTAATGTAACTGGCACTAAAAATGCCAGTACAAGAATGCTCACAAAACGATTTTTAGTTTTCATGAATATGATACTCCATTAAATTTACTTTATAGTTTTTCCAAAGAGTTATAACTCCTTAATAATTTAATCGCTAATTAGCAATTATTCAAAACTTATCCAATCCACCTCAACCGGTTTATCATTAGCAGAAGTAACCACCAAATTCTGCACTCCCGGTTTTAATTTAGTAACCAAAGCTTTTACAGTTTGCCATCCTTCACCTTTAGGAACATTTACCTTTGCTACAACTTGTCCATTTGCTGAATTTAAACGAATCTGGATATTACCTCCATCTTTTGACATAGCTTTAACAATAACAGATTTGAAATTTTTCTTGCCAAAATTTACAGCATTGAATTGTATCCAAGCATCTTTGGAACTGAAAACGGTTTTCCAACCTTTAAATGTATTTGTTGTATCAATAAACTCAACCGCAATGCCTTTATCACTAATACGACTGTAACGATCAATCTGGATTTCTTTCGATGCGTCAACTAAACCAACACCACGTAAAGTAGGAATTACCTTGCGAATGGTTCCGTCAGTATTAAAAAACAAACTATCAACCCTTACTGAACGATTTTTGTCAAACTTTGGCGAATAATCTCTGTCGTGATAGAAAAGATACCATTGACCTTTATATTGAACGATAGACTGATGTACAGTCCAACATCCGGATGTTGATTCATCAAGAATTACTCCAGCTGGTTTGTAAGGTCCCATTGGATTATCGCTCATTGAATATTCTAAACGTTCGATTTTATTTTCAACATGCGGATAAGTAAGGTAATATTTGCCATTTTTTTCGAATGCAAAAGGTCCTTCAATAAGTCCTTTAGTAGGAAGGTTGGCAATAGTTTGAACTTCTCCATCCACTTCAACCATGTTGTCTTTAAGTTTGGCCATACTAAAACGTCCTCGGGAAGTAATGATGTATGCATTACCTGCCTTATCAAAAAGAACGCAAGGATCGATACCGCCGATACCTGTAACAGGTTTATCCAAAATAGTATAAGGTCCTTCAGGTTTATCGGCAGTTGCCACACCAATTTTACCAGCAACCGGAAAATAAAAATAGTATTTACCATTTTTATAAACACAATCTGGAGCCCACATGTCATAATTAGCAGTTGTTAGCCAAGGAACTTTAGTTTGTGTTACTATAACCCCGTGGTCTGTCCAATCGGTTAAGTTTTCTGAAGAAAAAACATGATAATCTTCCATACAAAACCAGTCTTTTCTCAGGTTTTTGTCTTTTGGAGCAACAATGTCGTGGGATGGATAAAGATAAACTTTACCATTAAAAACTCTGGCAGTGGGATCGGCACTGAATTGATCACGAATAATTGGATTTTGTGCTGTAGCTCCAGTAATCAGTAACGATACCATGATAAGCTGAACAATCCATCTAAATCTGTTATTTTTCATTTTAGTAAATTTAATTGTTGATTATAAGATATTGTGATAATATATTTTTTCCATGTTTATTTTGAGCTCTTGTTCAGATTGATTTGTATTTTGTCAATCTCAGGAGTAAAGCCTGTTACATTGGAAATTCGAATGACATTATATCCCTTTTTCAATACTACCGGAATAGATTTCTTGGCAATTGTTTTTGTTCCACCCGAATTTAGCTTTGTAAGACGAGTTTCTTTGCCATTCACGCCGATTGTTGCGTTTCGATTTTCACCCGAAATATAAAACAATTCAAGAGTATAATTGCCTGCAATATTGGCATATACATCCTGAAATTCAATATAATTGTCGGCACGATTACCAATATTAATTACTTTGGTTCTACCAGAACATGAGGCATCAGTAATAGGTTTTGCTTGTTCAGGAACAATTAAAGTATTAACGGTAAGATTGAAATTATTCATCCATGCATATTCGGCTTCAAAGACTTCCTTCAATTTCGTTTTTTGAGCATTTACCTTAATTGCAGATACACCATGTCCTTGAACAGTCGCAGAATATTCTGATTCAACCGAACCTAAATCTTTATGAGTCCAAAGTTTGCGTACAGTTGCATTGCCAACAATATTCAAATCCTTCCATTTTACTGATAATACAGCCGGCATTACTCCTAAGTTTAACATGACGATTGCAAACTCTTTGCTTTGCCGATCCTTTAAGTTTTTAGCCCAAATCTGCACACTATCTTTTTCAAAGATTAAATGAGCTTGTAATCCAGCTGGATCTTGATTAAGCGCTATAATTTCCTTATTGGTAAGGATAGTTTTTGTTTGGTCAGACATTTTGGTCATATCACAACCCAATGCCAACGGAGATGACAAAATACACCACATCGTGAAATGACTTTTATCTTCTTCAAAACTTAAACCTCTTCCAACTTCAAGCATATCCATGTCGTTGTAGTGACCCGGACTGGCATATTGAGCTAAGTATTTATTTTGATTGATAATGCCAATAATACTTCTCCATCTTGCTTTTGAGCCCGGCGTAAAGTTAATATCGTTCGACATGCGCCATGAATCAGCCAACTCGATTACCCAAGTTCCCGGAAACTGCCAGCGACAAATGTTGAAGTTCACATCTCTTCCAGTATTGTCAATAGCTTTTCGAATTTCGGTATATCTGGTTTTTTCGTCCAATTTCTGAACACGTCCGCCGCAATAATCAACTTTCAAAAAGTCGAATCCCCAAGTTTTGAAAAATAAATTGGCATCTTGTTGATCGTGACCATATAGCCCGCCTCCTACTCCACCGAGTTGTCCGCTGTATTGCGATCCGCAAGTATTTTCACCGGCTTCCGAATAAAATCCTGCTTTCAAGCCTTTGGAATGTATATAATCGGCCAATTCCTTCATCCCTTTTGGGAATTTTATAGAATCAATTCTCAATGTTCCATCGGAATAACGTTTGTTGAAAAATCCATCGTCAATATTAATATATTGAAAACCTACAGCAGCTAAACCTGAAGATACCATTGCATCTGCCTGACCTTTAATTACTTTTTCGTCAATTTTAGTACCGAATTGGTTCCAACTTGCCCACCCCATTAAAGGTGGGCGTGGAGGCATTTTACTCTTATTTTGAGCAAACAATGTATTTCCTAGGAAAATGGGAATAACTAAAATAAATATGATTCTTCTCATTTGATAATGCTTGTTCGTCTATTATTTTTAATTTTTTGTAATCTTATCTTCTATACGTAAATAATCAAAATCGGCAAAACCACCGGGAGTTTTGGAAGAATAATAGAATAGTCCAAAACGATAGCCCATAAAGTGTGTCAACGTGTATTCCATTTTAATTTGAGTTCCAATTGCAGTCCATGATTTACCGTCGAGACTATAGAAGAAATGAGCAATATCCGTTTTATTTGTAAAGTCACATTCAGCCTTTAGATAAACAATTTTCTGATTCAGAGGAATACTTTGTGCTTCAACAGGTTTACGTCCTTCTCCATTCATCATTACAATCGATTTAGCACCGTTAGCAACCTTAACCCCAACTTGTCCGAATTTTTGCTGTAAAAGTCCAAGTCCTGCAAAATCGCCATCTTTCAGGCCTATAACATCGAGCGATGTGATACCGGCTGAAACAGGACCAAATGTTCTTTGAGTCAACGTGTTTTTTGCCTGTACAAACATGGAATCAATCCGGCCTGTTTTCAAGCGTAAATATCCTTTCCGTTCGGTTACCGACCACAGTTTATTATCCGGATTATGATTCCACTGCCAAACGAGTGGTAATGCTGGTTCACCTTTTTTGCGATTGAATTCATCTGATGCCACTAAACCCGGCATAATGCCCTTACTTGCAGGAAGATCTAAATATTCCGGAAGTTTTCCATTAACGCCTATTACCGGCCAACCATTTTCCCATTTCATTGGTACAATAAATGGAATACGTCCTACCGCGCCGCGATCTTGAAACAAATAAGCAAACCATCTTCCATCAGGTGTATCTATCATTCCTCCCTGAGCAACGCCTTGATCCTGAAACGCCACCTTACCTTCCCATGGTCCGGTAATCTTATCAGCTCTGTGAACGAGAACTGTACGCATGCTACCTCTTGGCCAACATATATTAAATAAATAATATTTGCCATCATGTTTGAATAGCTGAGATCCTTCGGCAGCAAGCCCGGTACCTCCTGCAGGTGTACCTGCATTTTCAATAAGTACCTTTTCAGTTCCTTCAATCACACCTGATAAATCTGCTTTCACTTCTAGAATTTTAAGTCTTCCGGCACCAGTAACTAAATAAATGCGTCCATCATCATCAAAAAACAAGGAATTATCATGATATGAAGGTTTAAATGAATGTTCAACCCAAGGTTCTTTTTCGATATCTTTGGTTGTAAAAATATAGGTTTTACCTGTTGTTGAAGAAAATGTAGAAATGTAGAAAAGTCCCTTATGGAAACGAATACAACTCGCCCATGATCCTTTTCCATAACTATTTTTGCCGTTATTGAGATTCAAGTTGTCCTGGTCTCCAAGAGTGTTGTAAGCATAACTTACAATTTTCCAATTTATCAAATCTTTCGATTTCATAACTGGAACACCAGGGTTCATATGCATGGTGGTGCTACTCATATAATAAGTGTCGCCCACTCGAATCATTGACATATCAGGTACATCAGCGTAAATAATTGGATTTTGAGCTTTTTTTTCTTGAGCTTGAAGCAAAGTAAAGCTTACAGTTCCGATAAATAATGCTACTATTAAAGAGATTTTTTTCATTGTAATTTATTTTATTTTGTTGATAATCTTATAATTGTCAGAGAATTCCCTATTAAAAGACAGGTTATTGAAGTGCCGTAAACTATCATTTGCTCAGTCTTAGGCGATACTTTTGTTAGTTTTTCAAATTTGTTTTAGTCAATCTAAATTCAAAACTATTGAATATAGGAATGTAAGTCCATCAATTCCATTCAAATATAACTTGGATTTTTCAATAGTCAAACATGTTGTTTATATGAATTATCCATATTGTTTTTTTAATTTTCACCCTGAAAGTCACGTAATTTTATATATTGCAAATTTATAAAAAATAATGGAAAAAAACTATCTATCAGTATCTAATCCTACATAATGATTAATTTATAATCTATTTCAATTATTTTTTTAATAAATTGCATTATCAAATTCCCATCTTTGATATTATTTTATTTCCTTTGTTATAATCCGAATAACTGTTAACGACATTGCAGGAGTATAATATTCAAATGATTTTTTTATTTTAATAGTCGAATTGACTGGTATTACTGTTTGAGGTTTATCAATTGTATTTTCGGCATCTGCGTTCCCGGCAAAAACAGATTGTTCGGCTTGTAAAGCAATTGACCCGAAACTTCCCAAGTTAATCTTAAACAGCTTTGCATCCTTTCCAAAATTGACCATTTTCAGGATAATATCACCCGACTTACTGTCCTGAACACAAGAGGCAGCCAGATTCATATCTTTTTCGTCTTTTAAAATTATATTATCATAATAATAATTACCTTGATTGGCAGAAAACATTTTTTGAACATAATAATTCGGGGTAAGACTAACTTTTGTATTATCAAAAAACACCATATCAGTTTTCCATTGAGTATAATCTTTTTTGGCAAACAATGGCGCGTAAGAAGCCATTCTGACCACATCGCCGTTGCGTTCGAGAGAAGTCATGTAAGCAGCTTCTGCAATAGCATTACGCATTTTATTGCCCCATGATGCATATTCACCCAGATAAACCTCTGTTGAATTTCTATTGTATGTATCATATCTATGCTGGTTCGAGATAAACCACTCAGGGCTTGTGTAGTAATGTTCGTCAACAATAGGCACTTTCAATTCTTTTGCAAATTTCCATCCTTTAGTAAAGTCTTCACCATCAGGAGATGGACCAACTGTTCCAATTACAACAATTTCGGGATGTTTTGCAGTTATCGCATTAAAAATCATTTTGAAACGTTCTTCAAATTCGGGTGTAATCTTATCTTCATTTCCTATTCCAACATATTGAAGATTAAATGGTGCGGGATGTCCTGCAGCTGCACGTTTTCCTCCCCATATTGAAGTTACTGGTCCGTTTGCCCATTCAATCAAATCCAATACTTCCTGAATATAATCGTTCATTTCGCTCAGCGGAAGAACTTTTTGTCCTGTTCCGCCAATTGACCATGTATTACCAGAATTTTGACAGCTAACAGCAGCAGGCAAAACTGGCAGCGGTTTAGCACCAATATCTTCACAAAGTTGAAAATATTCAAAATATCCCAAACCGGCAGTTTGGTTATATCCCCAAATATTACGTTGTTCTTTTCGCTCTTCGATAGGACCAATGGTGTTCTTCCAGCGATACATATTTCCTAAACCATCTCCATGAACCAGACATCCACCCGGAAACCTGATAAACGATGGTTTCATATCAGCCAGTAATTGAGCTAAATCAGTTCTTAAACCGTTTGGACGGTTTTTAAATGTCTTTTCGGGAAAAAGGGATAAAACATCCAACGCAAGTTTACCTTCCGATGTTGCCAGAATCACTAAGTTAGCATTTTCGTCACTTTCGGAAACTACCAGACTTGCCGTATATTTTTTCCAATCGGTTGAATTTGTGGTGAGTTTAGCTTCGGCGAGTACTTTTCCTTTGGCAGTCTGTAAACTGATATTAAACGAAATCGGTTCCTTGCTTAACTGACGCACAAACATCGAGAAATTATATTTTTCATTAGCTTTAACTACAATGCCTGCAAAACCAGTATTTTTCAAACCTACGCCTGACACACCTGTGAATTTTGCTTCATTTCCGATGTGTTCCACATCCAAAACCATATAATGTGGGTTGTTTGGATTAATCGGCGAATTAGTTTCAACACTTATTCTTCCGAATGAATAACCTGTAGCGGTATATTCCCAAAAAGAATAAGGATTCCAATCTTTTTGCTCGGTTGGAGTATATTCAAACGAACGGTTTTGAACTAATTCTGCATATAAACCACCATCGGCTGAATAATTAATGTCTTCAAAAAATAATCCGAATAAATCGCGACTAATTTTCTTTCCATTTTTAAGCTTTTGTGCGTTTAATGATATTGAAACAAGAATATATAAAAAGGTAACACTAATTAATTTAATGCGATTTGACATAAAGTTTAAGATTGATTAGTAATCGGTTAATTTATAGTTAAATAAAAGCGTCATAATGCAATGATTATTTTTTTTATAATTCGATAAAGTTTTTCAACGGCTCATTAATAATAAGTTTTAACCGAATTAAAGAAGTCGTACACCTAAAATTATTTTATCACCTGAATCATCGATATTCCAAATTTGTGGTTTTCTTGGTCCATTACCTTCTGCGTGGTGTATTATTAGAAACCGTTTTCCTTCAAAAGAAGTAAATAACATTCCATGACCTGAATTGTCACCTTTGAATGCTTCATTTTCTTGAATCCAAGGACCTTTGATACTTCCCGAAGTTGAATAAGCTACACCCTGGGCATATCTATGTTCTCCCCAACTCGACCATAACATTCCTAATTTACCTGTTTTAGTTCTGAAAAGTTGTGGCCCATCTGTAACCCAACCAGGCATTTTCAATCCGAAAGTAGCTTCACCAATGCTATTCATCTCTTTAGACCAGGGTGCTTCACTTGCTCTAAAGACTGTTATAGGTTCACCTGTTCGATGTGTGAGATCTTTTGCAAGTGGCATATAAGCCATAGTTCCATCAATTAGTTGAGTCCATTCGTGCACAAATACCAAATAAGAGATGCCATTTTCTTCATAAATTGTTCCATCAATAATATCCCAATTTTCTGGACCCAAACAAAATTCATGATCTGCAACTAAAGGTTTGTAGGGACCTTCGGGAGTGTCAGCAACTAAAAGTTGAGTTTGATTACGGGGAACATTATAACGACGCGGAACTGTTTCTATTAATGTACTATGATCGCTCCAGGTTCCTGCTAAATAATATTTGTTATTCAATGAATATATTTCGGCTGCAGCAACAAATAATCCGTCCATCCATGTACCTGCAAGATTTATTATTGAAAATGGACCTGTCCACATCTTTAAATCTTTACTTTTATAAAGACGTCCTCCCGTTCCTGTCAAATAATAAGTTTTACTTTTTTCGTCAACAAAGATGTATGGATCACTCATTGATATTTCCTCTAATGATACAGTTTGAATTTTAGGTTCAGGTCTGGTTGTTCTGGGCAAACGCTGTTGTCCGGAAATTCCGACTGCTGGTACCGTTCCTCCAAAATTTTTCTGACCGGGATCAGCAATGGGAGCTTGTTCGCCAGGAACGAGCTTAGGTTGAATACCAGATTGTACATTATTCTGTGAAATAGAAAATTCTTGACAATATATTATTAACAATAGTATCAAAAAATATTTCGTTTGGCTAAGTCTTAATTGATAATTCATTGTAAAAATTATTTTTTTTATTATTGAAGTAATTATTTTGAAAACATTAAATAGAAAATCTTCACCTTACAACTTTCAGCAATCTGACATAATAAACAGGACCTGCAATACTACCAGCTTGTGGAACAAATTTTACCCGAACGAAATCTTTGCCTTTAAGCATTGATTCAGGTATAATGTATTCCACGTTCTTAAATTCCTTCCTGTTCCATTTTCCGGCAATATCTTCAGTTATCAGTTTTTCATCATCGATAAAAATATCGAATTTCTTATTACCAACTTCCGCTCCCCAGTAACGAACCATTAAGCTTAATGATGTCGCTTTATTAGTACTAAGTTTGTAACTTAAATAACCGCCATTGCGTGCATCGCGCCAAAATTCATTCTGATTGTTACCTGTGTTTGAATTTTGCTTTTCGGCAGCATGATCAACTTCGGGTTGTTGTTCACCCGGTGCAACAAAATCTACAGTTCGATTCTGAAGCGCCAGTTTTTCTTTTTCCAATGATGCCAACGAATCTAAATAATTCTTGCTTTGAACGCTTGTCAGATTCATCCAATAAATTTCATATCTTGAATCGTGGATTTGATAAAAGGGCATTAATTCAATGTTTTGACCATTTATCAATTTTACCCCAGAGAATTTAAAATTCAATGGTTTATCTTTTACCGGTTCTAATTTATCGGCAATTTTCAAGAAATTATCTTCAATAATAATCGGAGCTTTATCCACCGGCAGTTTTTCGCCTCCGGCTATATGACCCCAACGGCTGTCATTAGCAACTAATCCCTTTAAATCTTCTGTTCCTGTTTTAGCTCCAAGTAAAATCGGTCCATGCATAATGGCCACATAATTAGGCACATTTGGCATTTTCACAACCGAATTATGCATTGGTAATAAAATTTGTACTACGTCACCGGCTTTCCATTTACGATTGATGGAAATGTATGAAGAAGGGTGCGAAACAAAAGAAGCTGCTTTACCATTTACAATAACTTTCAAAGCACCATCTTTAACCCACGATGGGTACCGAATCAACAGTTTAAACGCTGAAGCAGCCTTTGTTATAGTCAGCTTTACTTGCTCTTCCGAAGGAAATTTGGTTTCTTGTTTCAAAACTATACCTTTTTCTTTCCAATTTAGTTGCGAAGGAATAAACAGATTTAAAAACAACGAATCGTGTTGATGGGTGTAGATAAATTGATTATATTTTCCATGGTTTTCCATACCACTTCCTACGCAACACCACATTGCCTCATTCGGAGCTGAATAGACTCTATAATGACGTGGACGAGTTGGCGTAAAATAAACATAACCGCCATGTTCAGGATGTTGTGTTGACAAAATATGATTGTACAAAGCTTTTTCGTAAAAATCGGCATATTTTGCATTTGGACTAACACGGAACAAATCTTCGGTCAGTTTCAACATGTTGTATGTGTTGCAAGATTCAGGGCCTTCTACATCATTCACAAAATCAATGCAAGAAGCTGCACTTGGGAAAATTTCCCTACGACTGTTACCGCCAAAAGCAAGTGTACGATTTCCAGTTACAGTTTCCCAAAAGAAACTACCGGCTTCGCCGTATTTTTTATCTTTAGAAAGTTCGGCTATGCGCTCAAAACCAATGGCCTTAGGAACTTGAGTATTAGCATGTTTGTTATCCAGATTATCATTATCGGCTGCCATGGCATCGAGTAACATATTATGTGAAAATCTTTTTGCTGCAACCAAATATTTGTTGTTTCCAGTTATTTGATATGCATCAGCAAACACTTCATTCATACCACCTTGCTCGACCCCTAACATCGATTGCATTTGATCATCCGTTAATGCAGAAGTGATTGAAATACCCCAATCACAAAACTTTAAAAACATTGATTTGGCATTTTCATTTCCGGTATATAACCATGCATCGCGCAAACCAGCATACATTTTATGCACATTGTACCAAGGAACCCACGAAGCCCTAAATGCTTTGAAATCACCAGTTTTAAAGGTTGACCAAATTCCTTTGCCACCAGGAACTGCACCAACGTAACCAACTCCCCAATCGGGATAAGTTACTCCATTTGCATCCTGACAAGCTTTAAGTTCGGAAATCATGTAATCCATCCTTTTTTTGCATTCGGTATTACCAGTAGCTGCATAATTCATTGCTAAGGCACTAAGATAATGACCACCAATGTGACCATCCAAGCCTTCCCAATTCACATAAATTTTTGCTTTGGCTGAAAGTCCGGCTTCTTTTCTGTAACCAGCCAACAACCGATCAACATCGTACTTCAACAGTGTTTCGATATTGAGATCACGTGCATGTTTGAATGGGCTTTCTAATAATATTACATCCTTCAACGGAAACTCATTGGGGTATAATTTTTCTTGTGCAAATAAACTGTTGATTGACATCAATAAACTGATTGTCACACAAAATATAAAAAAACTTTTCTTCATATTATTTTTTTTTAAATAAATAAAACTTTATGCTTTTACGAAACTGAGTGATTGAATAAGAATTTTACCATCGCTACCGGTTGGAAATTTCACAAAAACATCATGATGTCCTTTTAAACCCTTAACGGAACTTTTAAAAGTTTTCCAATTGTTTTCACCTGTTATTGAAACTGGCACAGTTGCAATTAATTTTCCTTCTTTCAAATCGTCCAACCAAATCTCAATATTTCCTTTTATACTTGATGATACAATAATCTGAATTGCTGATGGTGCTTTCTCACTCAATTCTACACCCGAAATCATAAACCACCCACCGTATGTTGATGTGTTTGTCACAGCTTTTACTTCTTCATTTTTTATTGTTTTTACTCCAAAATAATTGCTATAACCAATAGCCGGAAGATTTGAATAGCCGTCTTTGCAAACAAAGAAATCAAAATCTGCTGATTTTCCTTCGGTAAACAAGCCAACACTTGTTCCTACCCATGAATTATAGCTTGGCTGACTTTTATCCAAATTAACGACACTAATTGGAGCACCTAATGAAATCCAGTTTTTACCATCGGCACTATAAAATCCGGTAAGATTATGTTCATTCCTTTCAATTTTCAACCAAACAACATTTCCTGCAGTATTGGGGACAGAACGAGTTTGTTTATCGAAATTTAAAATTACCTTTTTAATAGAATCAAAACCAGTATATAGACGCACAAAAGTGCGTTGATTTCCGTTGGTCAAGTAAATTCCGGCTTTTGTGCGAACATTGGTGGAATTTAGGTCAACTTTCGTAACTGCTGTGTAATAACGATCTGTTTCCTTTTGAACCAAATGTGTGAAAGCACTATCTGTTTTTAAACGAATCCAACCTTTTCTTTCTGTAAGTGAATAACTTGTAGCAGCCTTCTTTGTCAGAAAGTGCCAGTTAAGACTTAACACTGGTGATTCAAAGTAATCACTTTGAACACTTCTCCATAAAATTCCCGATTGCGGTAAATTAGGTTTAACTATTGGCTGAGTGGACGGAGCTAATCCCCAAGGACGATCACCTTCCCATATAAGCGGATAAAGCGATGTCTGACGACCTTTACCTGACCAATCGTCTCCTATATTGTCATATTTTTCGTAGCTTTGAGCTATGGTCCACCATGAACCATCAGGAAGTTGAACGGGCGCTGACATGTGGTTTGGACGGCGAAATCCAACGTTTGGATCAGTTATATTTTTAAAGAAGTTGCCCAGTCTTTCCCATTTGGTTGAATCGGCTGTCAATTCTTTTGATCTTAAAGCATATTGTCCACCGGAAACATCACCAGCAGGAAAATAATAGTAATACCCTTTTGTTTTACACATTACAGGTCCTTCTGCCCAACTGTATTGCTTTTTGGCATTTATCCAATCCAAATTCATCACGGTTCCGGTTAATTGACCATCTCTTCCCAATTCCTGAATACGGTTAACTAATTGTCCATTTTTGATTACCATATATGGCTTTCCATCATCATCTACGAATACGGAATTATCATACCCGAGTGGACCTGTTACTGGGTTTGCTTTAACTTCAATTGGATCAGACCATGGACCTTTTGGTGAACTAGCCTTACAAAACCATTGACCTCCGGCTGAAAAATAAATCCAATACGACCCATAAAAATAAGTGATTGCACCCTGCCAAATTCCGGCTGAAGGTCTATCCGAAACCCAACCAGCCTTTTCAGGAGGCAAAACTCGTGCTATTACTTCCCAGTGAACTAAATCTGTGGAATGATAAATGGGCATAAAAGGATTAAAATGAAAAGTAGAGCCACAGTGATAGAAGTCCTTACCTACTTTGAGCAAAGTTGGATCGGGATGATCGCCAGGCAAAACGGGGTTAACATATGTCTTTACCTCTTGGTAAAAAGATTTATCGTAATTGCTTTGTGCAAATAAGAGATTAATATTCAATGCAATAACTGCAACAAATATTAAAGCAATGAAGTTTTTGGAACGCATTTGTATTATTTTTTAAATTAAATATTTTTTACTTTGGAATTATTACACAATTTACTGCAGCGGAACCTTTTCCGGTTGGAGTTATTTCAGAATTTGTTACTAGTATTTTATCTATTTTATTCCCATCCTGACGATAAGCGATTGTCAGCGTATGCGATCCGGCTTTTAGTATCGAATTACAAATCGGGGTCCATGACCAAACAGGTTTTCCAAACCCATTAACCTTGGCAAATTGACCGTTATCAATTTTAACCCAATAGGAGTCGCTATTCGGTGTTGAGCAACTTACACGTGCAAAAATATTAAATGTTCCATCAATATCTACTGTAAAAGGAAAAACAATGGCATCATCGGTTCCTGTAGGTGCTTTGGCTATACTGTTTAAGCCCGGTTTAACCATAACATATTTTCCATTAGAAGCATCAATATCTGAGATTACATCCCAATTTGCTCCTACAGTCGCACATTCGGCTTCCAGATAAATTTTCTTAACGTTCTTCTCAGCTGGGAAAACAGCTTTTCCTGTTCCCCACCATTTATACCATCTTGCAAAATCGATGTTTGAATAACTTTCCGGATATACCTCTACTACCTTGCTTAATTCCGTTTTTCCAAGCATAAATTTATCAAGGAAATAGTCCAAATCTGTATTAAATCCAGTTGGAAATTGACAATGTCCATGACCACCATCGATACCAAAACCAAATCGATCGGCAATGCCTAATGTTCGGTAAATTTGCTGAACTGCCCTGCTACAAACATAGTTCGATTGATTTGATAACCATAAATAATCAGTATTTCCAGTAACATACAATGCACGTGGAGCACACAAAGCCATTAACATATGATGATCTTCAGGAAAATAAGAAACATTATCTCCCGAAAATTGGAACATTTGTTTTGCAAACCATTGTCTGCTGGTTTGAGCAAGACCTTCGACAGAACCTGTGGCTAAAGTTTGAGAATATCGCCAACTTGTTGCACCTCCACCACCTGACTCCTGAGGAATAGTTAATGCAATGCGTTCGTCAAATGCACTTGCAAAAAGAGCCATTTTGCCTGCATAAGAGCAACCGGTAACTGCAATATGTTTTATGTCAATTGGTAAAACTCCTTGTAGTTTTTCTAATCCATCAATCAATCGACTAACTCCCCAAGCCCAAGCACTATACTGTCCTGTATTATCTACGGTAAGATTTGGATAGAGTTTGTAATAAGGATCAGTATTCTGAGGTTTATTATAAGTGGTTACCTGATTATGACTAAATGTTATTTGAGCTATATTGCGACTTGTAAAAAATGATGCCGGTAAACTACCATTACTGTTATTCATCCCAATAACTGCTGGGAAAGGTCCCGAACCTGAAGGAAGAACTACTTTTGACGTTAAAACTAAAGTATTTCCATTTACCGTTACGTTAACAGTAAGTACTCCGTTAGAATAACTTGCTGTTACCTGCGAAGGGTCAACTGCGGGCTTTAAACCAATTTCGTAATTTTCAATCTGTGCCTTTATTTCTGCCCGATGATGCTCCCAATCCCGAAACAAAGTTGATCGATTTGAACCTAATGGTTTTTCAGCCCAAGCAAACGGATCAGGGAGTGGTGCTATCAATGGAAGTTTATCTATCGTTGGCAATTTGGGTGACTTAAATTTAGCACCTGTATTTTCAATTGTATAAACATATGGAATCTGTGCAAACAAATTCGATTTTCCGAATGAAAACATTAGCAAAAAAACGATTAACAACTTAAAGAATGTGTTTTTCATGATATTGTATTTTTAGGCAAATTTATTTCCTATTGGCACAAAACGTTTTTAGCAAAAAAATAAAATTATTCCATTCAATTATTTACCAGGAAATTTATTTTTAATGCAACTTAATTAATTATTAGTTTTAATTTTATAACCTAATATTGAAAGCATTTTTTCACCATAACGCTTGCCAAGTTCTCTGTATCCGGCTATTGTAAAATGCAAACCATCACCTTTTTGAGGACATCCAGCCGAAGAAATAACATAAGAATTTGGAAGTGTTTGAGGCAAAGTGGCGATAATCTTATTCATACTGGCACATGCACCGCCCTGATCAGCATTTACTGTTTCTCCTGCAAGAAGTGGCGTATTTTTCGGATCGAGTTTCAAGTCTTTCAACAAATTGTCATACACCAATTTTACTTTTTTAGTCCATAGAGTATCGTTAGTATTTGACTCACCCTGATGTAACAAAATACCTTTAATAACACCATCCTTTTGAGCTAGTTTTGCCATTTCCACCAAACGAGCATAAGGATTTCCATCGTATTCCTTAATCATATTTTTCATCCAACCAGGAGCTGTTGCAGCATAAGCCTGATAATTGTCTTTGTCGAATAATTCAATTTTACATCCACCAACAGCTACGTTGATTACTCCAACAGTAACATCTTTAGGAAGATTGGCAACCATGGTTTTACCAAAATAATCAACTGGAGTAAGTCCAGTGTTACATCTGCACAATGGTGGAACTGCTGTGTACCAGTTTCCTTTTGTTCTATTCAAATTCGGACAATCAACAGCTTCCATAACTTTAAAACGACTATCCACTATCGAATCCTGTGCTTCAAATTTGAGTGCATTGCCTTCCATGTTGGATTGACCAAAGCACAAATAGATATAGAACTTTTTATTTTGAGAAAATGAGTTTAAGTTTACTAAAAAAAACCCAACTAATAAAAATAATACTGATTTTGTTTTCATGACTTATTAATTTTTATATTGATAATTTAATATTTTTGATTTGTCTTAAATGATAATATTAGCGTTTTGTCCAAGGCATAGGTCTTTTCATATCATTTTTAATTATATCATCCAGTTTACCTACCGGTTGTTCTATATTCGCTGGTATCGGCATTTTGCTGAACTTCTGGAAATAAAGCACACAACCATCATTCCATAATTGGGCATTATTAATTTGCATTCCCAGTCTTTCTTTTACACTTCCAAATCTTTCTGCATCAACATACGGCTGAACTTTGTCCCATGTCTTTTGGAATTGTTGAACTTGGTGTAAACCAGTGTTATAATGAAGACAAATTTCATCCCAAAGTGTACGACCGCTTTTCATTTTGTAATTCCAGGGCAGATGGTAGAACCACAACAGATAAATTTCGGGACAAGTATTCAAGTCGTTGAACATCGATGCTACCGGTTCGTGATATTGACTTACGGCATTACTACCTGTTTTTGTACGATTGAACCCAATTCCAAGACTGTCAGCTTGATGGAAATAAGGAGGTGTCCAGTCCTTTCTGGTTCTGGCAGGTGCCCACCAAGGCCCTGGACCATAGTGCTCATTAGCTGACATAATATGATGTAAACCAAGAGGCATCATATAATTAACAGCAGCTTCACGACTATCCAACATCATTTGCTTGATTGGTTTAAGGAAGTTATCCGTCCAATCTTTGGTGGAAACGGTTTTACCAGTTGAAGAAGGTTCAAAAGTAAGTTTTAACCATTCGTTGGCAATTTTTTCACTGGTCATTTGATTGTTCCAGGCTAAACGACCAAAAGCATACCAGTTGGATTGTGCAAAAAGATGACCACACCAGTTGACGTCGAGTCCTATGTTTGATACACCTGCAATGGCAGTATGTTTTTGAGGGAAAATACTTCCATCGGTACAACGAGCCACTGTACTTCCTTTTCCTTCCTGATAAGTATCGCTTTTCAGGAATTCCTCCCACATAGTGGCTAAATAAACCAAATCAACTGAGTGTCCAAGATATTCCTGAGTAACTTGTACTTCAGGCATAATGGCTGTTTTTTTCATTGCTCCAAAAAGCGGGCTGAATGGTTCGCGGGGTTGAAAGTCGATTGGACCATTTTTTACCTGAATAATGACATTATCATGGAATTTACCATCGAGAGGCATAAATTCGTTATAAGCTTGTTTGGCTCGGTCTTCGTTTGATGTGGTATAAACAAAAGCACGCCACATAACAATACCGCCATAAGGCTTAACCGCATCTGCCATCACATTCGCTCCATCGGCATGAGTGCGACCGTAATCCTGTGGACCTGCCTGACCTTCGCTGTTGGCTTTCACCAAGAAACCTCCAAAATCGGGAATCATGCTGTAAATTTCCTTGGCTTTGTCCTGCCACCATTTAATTACTTCCGGATTCAATGGGTCGGACGATTTTAAACCACCCATGGCTGATGGGGAAGAGAATTTAGCAGAAATATACACTTTTACACCGTAAGGACGAAGCACATCGGCAATATCTTTTACTCTTTTCAACGTTTCAGTTTTCAGCATGTTTGGATTGGAGTTCACGTTATTGAGTACAGCTCCGTTAATACCAACCGATGCATTGGCTCGTGCATATTCCTGCCACAAAGCCTTATCTTTTTCAGTTGTAACAAAAGCATCTGCACCTTTCCGCCAAAAAATGGAATGGCCTGCATAACCTCTTTCGATGGTTCCATCCATGTTGTCCCAATGGTTCAAAACGCGATGTTCATACGAAGGGTTGCAAACTTCATCTTTGATAATTTCGCCTGTTGCCTGACGACGCAATAACTCATTAACGCCGTATAATACACCATACTCGTTATTGGCTTGAATTTCGGTAGGTGAAAGCTTAAAACCATCAAATTTTATGGTTTTATCATCTTTTACCGTAAGAACAAAAGTTGCTCCGTTTTTCCCCTGCCAGCTTTTTTTTAATTCATTCACAGCAATATCAAGTGTTGGAGACTTTTTGGCACAAACAACATTAACATTGGTTTTGCTCTTGCTGCGCAACCAAAGAGCATGACCATCATCGGCATGAAGATAATGTCCTGTTAAAACTAAAATTAATAAAATGATTTTGATTTTCATATTTTCTTGGATTTATTTTATTATTCTGATAATTACAATAATTTAACGCTGAGTGTTTTTAAGTCTTTAGTATCGGAACTGTTTCCGTACAATACCTCATACTCTCCTGCAAGAACAGACATTTTACCACTTTTTCTATCGAAAAACTCGAAAGAATTGTAGGGTAAATTGATAACAGCATGAACAATTTTGCCAGCTGATACTTCAACTCGTTGAAAGCCTTTTAAGGTTTTCAGTGCTCCATCAGCGTCATTTACTTTTCGAACATAAACCTGCACTATTTCAGTTCCGTTGCGTTTGCCTTTATTTGAAACAGGAATGGTAAGCTCCACTGATTCGTTGGCTTTAATCGCAGTATTACTAAATTTAGCATTACCTATCGAAAAAGTGGAGTAGCTCAATCCAAACCCAAATGGAAATAACGGATCGGACATGTAACGATACGTGCGTCCTTTCATTGAATAATCTTCAAAACCAGGCAGTTGGTTTACATTTTTATAAAAAGTAATCGGTAATTTTCCTGATGGATTGTAATCTCCAAAAAGTACATCTGCTACAGCCTGACCTCCCGACTCGCCACCGTACCAAGCCTGAAGAATGGCATCACAGCTTTCAGTTTCGGGAACTAAACCAATTGCCGAGCCGGAACAATTCACGAAAATAACCTTTTTTCCGGCTTGTTTCAAAGCTTTCAGGCAATTACGTTGTACGGCAGGAAGTTCAATGTCAGTGCGGTCGCCCCCCTTGAAACCGGGGTAAGAAACCGGCATTTCTTCGCCTTCCAATTGCGTAGAAAGTCCCCCTACAAATACGACAACATCAGTTCCCTGCAGTTTCTTTAAAAGCTCGGTGTAATCAACATCAACTTCCTTACCTAAATTAAACTCAATATTGGCTTCCCAATTGTTAAGTTGGGCATACCGTATTTCGATTTTATATTTCTTTCCGCTTTCAACTTTGAAAGGAATTCGTGAGGGCAATGTTCTCCAATTTTCATATTTTGTAAGTGATTCTCCATTGACCAATAATTCAAAATATCCGGTAGCTCCGCACTTGAATACAATTTCTTCACTCTTTGATGGTGCAAATTCTGTTTCATATTTGCCCGAAAATCCTTCAAGACGCACTCCGGTCGCAAATTCATGCTGTCCGGCTGTGGTCAATTTTATCGGATTTACAATCTGCTGAGTGGCAACAATATCGCCGGTAAGGTCTTTATTATTCCAATACGTAACTTTAAAACCTTTCTTTCCATCGATTGAACATTGAGAAAAATAGCTTTCGGTTACCTTGTCTTCAACCAAATCGCAGCCCTTTTCGTACTGAACCTTATTGGCCGATAGTTTGGATATAATTCCATCCAGAATTGTAATTGTTCTTACTGGAGTTCCGTTATAATTTCCCCACAACATGGGTTTATCGTTTGCATTCGGACCAACCACCGCAATTTTTTTATATTTGCTCAAAGGTAAAATACTATTTTTATTCTGTAGCAGCGTCATCGATTTCAAAGCCATATCCAGAGCCAGTTTCCGGTGCTCATCATTATTTACAATCGACATGGGGATTTTAGACCATGGAACTAAAGCATCGTCATCCATTTCGCCCAAATCAAAACGACCCACCAGAACATTGAGCAAATGTTTGTTAATTTCCGTTTCTGTAATCAATCCTTTTGCTACGGCATCGGGCAATTGTTTATAAATATGATCAGCCCATTGGCATTCTATATCAGTTCCTGCCCAAACACCCTTAGATGCAGCATGAACAGCATCCGACGAGACTTTGTGACTGGTATAAAAATCGGAAACCGCACCACAGTCCGAAACAACCATGTACTTATAACCCCATTCATCTCTCAAAATTCGTTGAAGTAACTGCGTATTTCCACAGCAAGGTTCATCATTCAAACTTTGATAAGCACACATTACCTGACGCACATCGGCTTTCTGAACCAACGATTTGAAAGCCGGCAGATAAGTTTCCCACAAATCACGCGGATCAAGATTGTTTATGTTCAACGTATGACGACTCCATTCAGGGCCTGAGTGAACGGCAAAATGCTTGGCACAAGCCAAAAGTTTTTTGTATTTTGAATCCTCCGGTCCCTGAAGACCTTTTACAACCGAAACTCCCATGCGTGAGGTCAAGTATGGATCTTCACCATACGTTTCCTGACCACGTCCCCAACGAGGATCGCGAAAGATATTTACGTTTGGTGTCCAAACCGAAAGACTTAAAAATCGCGTATTATCCAGTCCTTTTTTGGTAGCTTCATTGTATTTTGCACGGGTTTCATCAGAAACCGCATTGAAAATCTGATATACCAGATTATCATCAAACGAAGCAGCCATACCTACAGGTTCTGGAAAAACCGTAACATTGTTGTTATTGGCTAATCCGTGTAAAGCTTCGCTCCACCAGTTAAACTTTTTAATTCCCAAACGTGGAATTGCATCTGAAATATCGCACATTAAAGTCGCTTTTTCGCTCAAAGTTAAACGAGAAATTAAATCTTTAGCACGCACTTCGGAGCTTAAATTTGGGTTTTTATAAGGCAATTGTTGCGCTATCGAACTCAGTGAAGTTATGAGTAACAAAACTACACTAAATCCTTTTACAATATACTTTTTTTGTGATGATTTCATAATTATATTTTAACAATAAAAATTCTTTATTTAGCCCAAGCTTCACCTTCAGGTGTACGTCTCCATTCAAAATAGCGATCCAACACTTTTAGAGATTCTGCACTTGGCACCGGTCCCGTATGAGGTGTTTGTTGGAAATACATCAAAACCGGATTTGAATCGCTGAAAGCCGGCCATTGTGGCACTCCATTTCCATTCGGATGACCGTATTTTGCAAAATTAGTCCAATAAGTACCCATTGCATCCGAAATTTCAAGGTCGGTTTTACTGGTTTGAGGATTGGATGCATTCAGTTGTTGAAAAACAAATGATACTTCCTGACCATGAGGAGAACCGGAGCCAGCTTTAGGAGAACCTTCCGGATATTCCGGATTTTGATCAAAATAATAATAAAACACCTTCGATTTACCCGTTTTAGCTTGAAGTCTTGCCCAGCTCCATGTTTGCCAACCAAACGCTGCATCGCGAGCTAAATCGCGTGCTGTTTTTGGGACAGTGGTTGCTCCTACCGGATAAGCTTTTATCAAATCATCGGCAAATTTGCCGTAACGCTTTTGAACTCCGGCAATATAATCTTCGGGTGTTTTAGGTGGAGAGAAACTTGCGCCCTCGTCTGAATTATACCCAACCAGAATTGGAACATCATTATATTTTCCGGCTTGATAAAGTTTATGTTGATCATCAGGAATCACATAACCATCCACAATAGGCCACGACATTCCCAGTCCGCGGCTTGCAGGGAGTTTATCGGCATCAATTTTACGCAATTCGGAAACAGAAGTTACACCTGCATTTTTCAGATAAGTTTCTCCATCCTTTTCAGCATATTTCAGGCGTTTCATATTCTCACCAGGATAGGTGGTGGTTTGACGCGAAGGTCCAAACGAGCCTCCACTTTCCGAAATTGCCCCATGGAACAATCCTTTGGCCAACGGTGATGCACATAACATGCTCACAGCAATACCACCAGCCGATTCACCAAAAATGGTCACTTTATTCGGGTCGCCACCAAAAGCAGTGATGTTTTTCTTAGTCCATTGCAATCCGGCAATCATGTCTAGCAGTCCGTAATTTCCCGACACGTGATTCGGATTTTCGGCACTTAATTCAGGATGCGAAAAGAAGCCGAGTTGACCGACACGATAAGCAATACTTACCAACACCACACCTTTCTTAGCCAATTTATCTCCGCTGTATAGCCACTCGGAAGTTGCTCCGGCACCAAAACCGCCACCATAAATCCATACCAGCACCGGAACTTTGTCTTTTGCCGTTTTTGCAGGAGTCCACACATTCAGGTACAAGCAATCTTCACTTTTGCCCGAAGGAGGATTTCCACCCTGAATAGGACCGGGTGCGAATTTGGTAGTTTGTTTCACACCTTCCCACTTGGCTGCCGGTTGGGAAGCCTTCCAGCGGAGATTACCTACCGGAGGTGCAGCGAAAGGTATGCCTTTATAAACTGTCAGATCACCTTCAATGGCTCCCTGAACCAAACCTTCGGCCACTTTTACAGGGGTCGGTTGCTGTGCACTTGCTTTACCGGCAAGCGACATTAAAAATAACGTAATCAGAAAAGTTAATTTTTTCATGCGATAGTACGTTTAATAATCGGTCAATATTTATTTTTTTACAAAATTGTGATTTTTGTTGTCTTCAAATCTTTTTCGTCTGAACTGGTTCCGTAATAAACTTCGTAAATTCCTGGAGTAACCATCATCTTTCTTCCTTTCCAATCGTAGAATTCAAAATTGGCAGGTGCAAGACTTATATTCACGTTGATTATTTTTCCGGCAGGAATTTCTACTTTAGCAAATCCTTTCAATGTTTTATTCGGTCCATCCACATCATTCACCTTTTTCACATAAACCTGAACGGTTTGTGAACCTGAATGTGAGCCTGTGTTTGTTACAGGAATAGCGATGTTCAGGGTTTCGGTTTTTTTAATTGCTTTTTTTGACAATTCGGCATTACCAATAGCAAAAGTAGTATAGCTCAAACCATAACCAAACGGATAGAGTGGTTTCTCAGTCATGTATCTGTAAGTACGTCCTTTCATGGCATAATTCTCAAATTCAGGCAATTGACCTATATTTTTGTAGAAAGTAACCGGAAGTTTGCCAGAAGGATTGTATTCGCCAAACAATACGCTGGTAATGGCGGTTCCACCAGCCTGACCAGGATACCAGGCTTGCAAAATAGCATCACACGATTCGGTTTCAGGAACAAATCCCATGGCAGAACCCGAGAAGTTTACAAATACCACCTTTTTCCCGGCAGCTTTTAATGCCTGAAGCATTCGACGTTGGATAGATGGAAGTTCAATGTCAGTACGATCACCCCCTTTGAATCCAGGAATTGTAACACGCATTTCCTCCCCTTCGAGTGATGGAGCAATACCACCAGCAAAGATTACAATATCAGCATCCTTCACTTTAGCAATACTTGCATTCAAATCAACCGGCACCAACGATCCGAAATCAAAATTCAAAGCCGCATCGGCATTTCCTTGCGAGAATGTGATTTCAATAGTATATGATTTACCGGCTTCAGCTTTGAGCGTATAAACATTGGTTGGTGAGTTGGCAGAAAAATTTCGTGTCACCAATTCCCCATTGATTGTCAGAGTAGCACGTCCGCTTGTTTGGAACTGAAACGCAACATCGCCCGATTTGGTTGGTTGGAAAACGGTTTTGTAGCGTGCCGAGAAATTTCGGATATTAACCCCTGCAGCAAAAGCAGTAGCGCCCATGGTTGTCAAACGGAAAGGAGTAGAAAGCACATCTGTTGCAACAGGTTCTCCATTGGCAGTCGTGGCGTTCCAATATTGAGCAATAAAACCTTTTTTTCCGTCGATACTACATTCCGGGAAAAGACTGCTTACGGCAACATCTGTCGTACGATCACAACCCCATTCATAAATCAGTTGAGATGCAGGTAAAACTTTGCGCAATCCCTCCAATAAAGTAACAGTGTGGGCTGGAAATCCATTGTAATTTCCCCATTGCATTACTGAGTCATTTGCATTTGGACCCATGATGGCAATTTTTAATTTCTTGTTCAATGGCAGAATGTTGTTTTTGTTTTGTAACAATACCATACTTTCTTGCGCCATGCGAAGTGCCAATGCCTGATGTTCTTTGCTATTTACCACTGAATAAGGAATATCCCACACGGTTTTATCGTTCATTTCGCCCAACTCAAATCGTGCTTTAAGTAATCTTATTAACGAAGTATCGATACGGCTTTCCTTAACTAAACCTAATTTTACTGCTTCTGGTAAATTACGAAAATCACTTCCGCACTCCAAATCGGTTCCGTTCAAAACAGCGTTGGCGGCTGCATGGGCTGCATCCGGTTGGGTAGCATGTGCATTTGGTTTATAAAAATCAGAAATGGCCCAGCAATCCGACACTACCAACCCATCGTAGCCCCACTGATTCCGAAGAATCTGAGTCAAAAGACGATTGCTTCCACAGCAAGGTTCTCCCTCATAACTGTTGTAAGCACACATCACTTCTTTCACCTTGGCTTTTTGTACCAAATCTTTAAAGGCTGGTAAGTAAGTTTCCCATAAATCGCGGGGATTGATATTCTCTGCATTGAATGAATGCCGGGTCGATTCCGGACCTGAGTGAACGGCAAAATGTTTTGCACAGGCGTTTAGCTTGTCATATTCGGAATTTTCAGGTCCTTGCAAACCTTTTACAACCGCTACTCCCATTATACTAGTTAAAAATGGATCTTCACCATACGTTTCTTGTCCACGACCCCAACGTGGATCGCGAAATATATTCACATTGGGTGTCCAATAAGTCAATCCCTGATAGCGTTTTAAACCACCTTGTTCGCTGAATTTATTCGATTTAGCTCTGGCTTCGTCGGACACAGCGGTAAAAGCATTAAACAGCAAACCATCATTGAATGATGCCGCCATACCAATAGCTTGTGGAAAAACTGTTGCTACTCCCGAACGACCCACACCGTGCAATGCTTCATTCCACCATTCATACGCCTTGATTCCCAAACGTGGTATAGCCGGCGAGTTGTTTTGCATCAAGGCTGCCTTTTCGGCAAGTGTTAGGCGTGTCAATAAATCCTTTGCTCTTTGTTCCGGTGTAAATTTAGTATTTTGATAGGGTAATTGCTGAGCCAACAAACTCATTGTAAATAGAATACTTATTATCGAAATAAATCCTTTTTTCATTATATATTTTAATTAGTTAACCTCAACAATATTTTTTCCTTTTGTAATTCCGTTCTCATTAAATGTATCAATGGTGAAATAGTATTTCTGCAATGCATTCAAACTACGAATAGTCAACGATTCTGTTCTAAGCACCTGATAATTTTGGTACAGTTTATCTTTTTGTGTACCATATCTGATATTATAACCAATTGCTCCGGGAACTTTTGTCCAATTCAAATTAACAATGCAACGGTCGTTTTCCTGACATACCAATTTCAACTCATTAGCTACAGCAGGTGCCTTTCCACCACCGTTACCAAACACGCGTAAACCTGCAATGGCAAACGTTCCACTAGGTACTTTATAATTGATTAGTTTTATGTAACGTGCTTTTATAGGTGTTTTCAATTCGATATAATCGTGAGGAACATCCGTTTTATTCTGAGTTTTATCAGCCAATGTTTTCCATGTTTTATTATCGTTGGAATATTGAAGTAGATATTGATAATAAATTTCCGGCTGACGACCTTTTATCTTCGCATCGTTTTCTGCATAGTTTATTTGAATAGCATTGATGGTACTTACCTTTTCTAAATCCAAACTAATCCATTCGCCTTTGTCACCGGTTTTTGCGCTCCAATAAGTACGAATATCCTCGTTGGCTGCATAGGCTTTAGGATGATTTGGCAATTCAGAAGAAACCTCAACCGACTTGTTATACGAAAGCAACATCCAGTTAGGGAATAAATCCTCAGGTCCGGAAATCTTATTGGTTGGGACTTTGTATGGATAATCACCAAAACCTGTGTAAACATACATGGTGCCATCTTTATCAAAGAACGTTGGGAAGAATCCCAAACGACGTTCAAACATGTGTTTTACTGAAATAGTCATTGATGAAACATGCCAGTAATTACCATATTTATCTTGATATGTACTGCTATGACCCGCACTTGCAATAAAACCTTCCGGTTTATACGAAATAGGATTGTGTTCGGCTAGTTTGAATGGGCCAAGTGGTTTATCTGAAACATATACCGCATCAGAGTAACTTTTAAATTCAGTACCGGGACCAGCATATTGCAGGTAATATTTGCCATTATGTTTTGTCATCCATGAACCTTCAATCCACGGACTTTTACCAACCTCGTTGTAATCGCCAGATCTTTCCCATCCGTAATTTTTCTTGTCACTTTGTATCACAGCAACCGATTTCCCAATTGGATTAAGAGTCTTGGTATTCAGTTCAACAGCTTGAATTGGATTTACATTGGAGCATCCGTAATAGAAATACAATCGTCCATCATCATCAACAAACAAATCCGGGTCAATCATTCCGATAGGGAAGGTTGGATTGGCTATTTTCCATTTTCCTGATTTTGGATCGGCTGTTTTAAATATCTTAACTGTAGGCGAAACTGATGCCATAAAATACAAGGTATCTCTCATTACAACTGCAGTTGGGGCATAATCTTCCAATGGAAGATCATTTGTGGTTATTAAATCCCAGTTAATCATATCCGTAGAATGGAAATAACCTCCTGACCTAGATGCGAATAGATAAAATTCACCTTTATAAACGACCATTGTTGGGTCAGCTGCTTCGCGTCTCGGGATATTACCATCGAGACAGAAACGATAACTTAGATTTACAGGATTACACATGGTAGTTTGTTTTGAGACATAATTACCCTTATTTTGGGAATAGACAGTAAATGTATAACTCATGCATACAAATACAAAAATCATTTTTAAAATCTTGTACATATAGATTAGTATTAAAGTGTTTTATTTATTTGTTGTAAATGGAGATGCAGGTAAACCTTCTTTATTTTTCAAATTAGCAAAAGCAGGATTATCGTCCCAAGCATAACGTACAACTTTCGGGCTTGAAATGCTTCTATTCGAAACCTTAACTTTATCCTTTGATAAAACCACTGCATTAGCCCATACAAATTTACCATCAGCCCCGGAAATTTGGAAACCATCCAAAAGACTATTGGTAAACAGTCCACTTCCTACCGATTTAAAAGTAAGAATAATACTGTTGTCAACAATTTCCATTGAATCATACAATGGACCGGAACTAATGACAGAGTTATCATGATAAGCCACACGTGCAGCCTCCATACCAAGCCTGCGAGCTACTTCCTTTTTGTTTAATGGGTGAATGTCGTTCCATTCTCCAACATCAGTCGTTACAACCATTCCTGTATTTGGCACTTCGAGTGTACGACGTTGAGCCTCACGGATATTTGCCATACCGCTTTCTACCGGTTGTTTATTAGGAACACCCAAATTAGCAATTTGAGCAAAAATAAATGGCATATCAGGTTGATTAAATTTCGTCCGCCAACTGACAACCAAATTTTTAAATAATTGATTATATTCTTCCATTTTAGTTCCGGTATTGGATTCGCCCTGATACCAGATTGTTCCTTTTAATTTATACCCAATAATTGGACTGGTCAAACTGTTGTACAAACCTGAAGGGCGGGTACCTCCACCTCCTCCACCACCGATACCCTGACCACCCATGGTTGGTTTCAGATTAGCACCAATATGATAATTCCATTGACCTGTCAGATCAATTTTTTGTGAACCGACACGAAGTTCGTACGTTTTATCTTCAACAAATCCACCTTTACCATTTGGCAACATCACTCGCACCATTAATTTGTTTTTTCCTGCTTTCAGAATACCTTCGGGAAGTTTGTAAATACGAGGTGGATATTGATATGATATGGTACCTACAAAAGTTCCATTCACGAAGGCAGAATCACTCTCAATTATACGACCTAGACGAAGAACTGCATCTTTTTTATGTGCCAATGAGTCAGGCAAATCAAATTCTTTATAGAACCACATTGATCCCATTCGCATATCAACTCCTTTATCCGACCAATATCCCGGCAATGAAATTTCCGGCCAGTCAGAAGTATTTACATCGCCTTTCGACCAACGGCCCAAACCCGGATCATTCTTAGCCAATTCAGCATTGAAATTAAAACGAACCGGACTGGCACCTGTATTATTAGATGCTGGTCTGTTGGCACGAATTGAATCAGCTTTGGCTTTGGCAGCAGTCCATTTATCTATATAAGATTTCATGAAATCCTCACTAACCCACGACTCAATAGCAGTACCACCAATCGCATTATTTATCAATCCAATCGGCACTTTATATTTTTGATACAATTGATCTCCAAATAAGTAAGACAACGATGAGAAGTTCAATATATTTTCCTGCGTTGCAGGAAGCCATTGTCCTTCTTTGAAATCGTTCTGAGGAGTTTGCGAATCGTTTCGGATTGTTGGCTTGAAATAGCGGATATTGGTATTGTTGGTTTGTTCAATTTCTTTTTGATACAAATCCATCACTCTGTAAACCATTAATTCCATGTTGGACTGACCGGCACAAAGCCAAACATCGCCCATGAGAATATCCTTAATTTCAATTTCGTTTACCTTCATAGTATAAGCTCCACCGGCAGCAATTGCCGGCAAATCCACTTTCCAGTTTCCCAACTTATCGGCTTTGGTTTGGTATATTTTTCCAATAAATTCAACCTTTACCTTTTCGCCCGGATCAGCCCAACCCCATATTTTTAATACAGCATCGCGTTGAAGCACCATCCCATTACTAATCAGACGGGGCAATTTTACGGTTGCATTAGTCGGTGTATTTGCCAAAAACACAAACGCAACTAACAATAATACAGCGATATGATTCTTTAAAAATTTCATTTTTGTTCTGATGTTTTCACGTATTTACTTTCAGGAGCGCCCAGGTAACTTGATTTTAATCCTCCAGTATTAATTAATATTTTTTGTAATACAAGTCCGGGTTCTTTTACTAAGAATCGTAACGTATGTTTTCCGGCGGTTTCAATTTTGTGTTTAGTTGTCGAACTAATAATATGTTCTGCTTGCCAACGTCCCAATTCCCCTTTATATGCTCCATTCAAATTCACCTGTTGAGGCGTTGCTCCGTCAAAAGACACTTCATATCGAAGCCCTTTGTTAGCATTGAAATTCAATGTTGGAGCAAACAAGAGTTGTACATCAAACTCGCCTTTGCTGGTAAATTCAATTTCGTATTCTACATAAATGCGCTCATCTTCTTTTGGATATACATTTTGAGGGAATGTACTTATAGCTGACTTCGTTTTACCCAAATAAGGAATTATTTGCCAGTTTATTTTGTCCGAATTAACTGCTTTGCTGAAATTTTCTGCTTCGATTGAAACATAGCCATTACTTTCAATAAATAACTTCTGTATTTTAGGTTGATTATTTTCAGCAACATAGGTTACATTCGGCATTTTACTTCTTCTGGGTTCTTGCCAATTAGTATATCCAATATGCAATTGATCCATCATGTGGTTCCATTTGCCATTGGCAATGACATGATTGTAGGTGTACATCAACACAGAATCCCTCTTATAACATTCCTGCACTTTATCTGCCCAAGCATTCGCCTGAATGTCGTTAACAGCTGCAAACGCTTTGTTTTTTGCTACTGCAAAATACATCTCATACAAGTTGCTGCAAGCATTAACCGGGAATAGCACTAACTGATCGAAAGCATCTTTGTATTTAGTTGGGATTGTATAATATAAACGGTGTGCGTCCAATGCCAAATTTCGATAATCGGCTGTCACATTTTCAAATTCATTGTAATTCTCAAGGCTGTAAGTTCTATCATTCAGCGTTTCGGGAGTTACGCGTCTGTTGTACTTGGTATAAAGATTAATAATGCGAGCTGCTTCTTTAGCATAAGCTTGTCCAAATTGCTCAGCACACCAATCCTCTGTATGGGTCAACAAATTCTGAGCATTGAATTTAGATGGATCCCATGCCATATCGAGGAAAAAACTGATTGGGTATTCCATAGGTTTTAGGTCACCTACATTTACTACCCAAAGTTCTTGGACACCATGCGTATAGCTTAAATTCATTTGTTCCCAAATGCGTTGAACCGGACTGATATTTAGCCATTTAGAATTACGGGGTGCTCCGACATAATCGAAATGATAATACATACCATAACCACCTTTACGTGGCTTAGCATTAATGTTCGGTAGTTTTCTTACATTTCCCCAGTTGTCATCGCAGAGCAACAATGTTACATCATCCGGAACCTGCATTCCTTTATCGTAGTAATCCTGAACTTCTTTGTACAATGCCCACACTTGTGGCGTTTTTTCAGCTTTCTGACCGGTAACATCTTCAATAATCTTACGCTGATCTTTTACGATTTGTTCGAGCAAAGTTATATTTGTTCCCTCTCCCATAGCCATATCACCGTCACCTCGCATACCGACAGTAACCAGTTTCTCCCAATTCTTGCTTCTTTCAATACCAAATTTCCACGATTTTTGCAAAATTTCTGCATTCTTTGTGTAATCCCACACTTTTGAAAGTTTATTTCTTTCGGTATATCTTTGCCAATCTTTTTGCGCCATGGCCATAGGTTCATGATGCGAAGTTCCCATCACAATTCCCATTTCATTAGCCAATTCTCCATTAGCGGGATCGTCATCATAAAAAGCGTTATTCCACATAGCAGGCCACATAAAATTTGCCTTTAGACGAAGTAATAACTCAAACACTTTTTCATAAAATTTACTATTAAAACCTCCAAAAGTCAGGTTTGACCAACCACTGAGAGCAGGAGCCTCGTCGTTAAGGAAAATACCTCTGTATTTCACTTTTGGACTATCAGTAACATAACGGCCATTTTTTACAAACAACGACTCATGTTTTTCAACAGGCACATCAGCCCAATAATACCATGGTGAAACCCCAATTTGGCGCGAAATATCATACACTCCATAAATGGTTCCACGTTTATCACTACCGGCAATAACTAGTGCTTTATCAACTCCCGGAAATGGCGAATCGATTGTTTGAATGACAAAAGATTCCCATTTACCAGTGATATTCTTAACGTCAAGCTTTTTACTCTTAACTAATTGATCAATAAGCGGACTCTTACCAATTGTTCCAACAACAACTATTTCTTTAACATCTGGTTTATTAGTATATTTTATTTCAGGTTCGCGTCCTGTAATTTTACCAATATCAGTTTTCAAATTTTTCAAAGCAGTGATCACTCCCGGATAATCTTCAGAACTAATGACCAGTGGCGTTGTATTGCCCACAGTCGATAAAGTAAATTGTTGTTCGCCTGCTGTTGTTGTTATATAAGCATTCAGATCATTTGCATAGGAATCTAATGATAGAAGTAATGCCAATACACATAGAACTCTAAATAACATGTTGTGTTTCATATATTTTGATTTAATATTAATATTTCAATTATTAACTGGTACATTTGTTATAAACAGATTAATATAAATAATTAATTTGTTCCTTGATTTAATTTTAATTATCTCGTAAATAGTACTTTGGATGAAATTATCGATCCATCTGACATGTTATTTTTCACTATATACAATCCTCTCAGCGTATTATTATAGTTATATACCCGAATCCCTGTTAGCGTATAAAATTCTTGCGATATAACAGTCAATCCATCTTTAGTTACTAAATTAGGCTTGATATCAGTTGTAATAGCCTCAGTTCCAACAAATGTAATGTTATCATAATAAAAATCAACATTTCCGACACCTAATCCCCACACAAGTTGAGTAGAACCGTAGGCGAACGGAGCTATATTGTCATTATAAGTAGCACCTATATTCCAATTCATATTATCAGTAGAATACTCTAATTTTAAGGAAACATTCGTACTTCCTGAAACTGAGGCCCGATACCATATTGGTTGACCGGCAGTCGGGGTAAATGTTGTAGCTGATGTATTATTCACCAACATGGATAAAGTATTGTATGTTGATGTTGACTTATAAATCCTGAATTCTGAACCACCACTCGCTTTTGTATAAGCAATAAAAAGATAACCCTGCATTAACCCTTGAACATATCCTGTAGAAGCATCACCAATTTTAGATGCATCTCCTCTTAACAAAACTCCTACTTTATAATCTTTTCCACCTGCAACATATTCTTTCCAAGAAACCAAATAATCTGCACCTTTGCCCGAAAATAGTCCCATATTTATTACCCCAGTTGAATTTCTCTGTCCTCCACTATAAGGTCTTAAAGCATTGCTTGTTGTACTCAAAGCATCGGTATATGACACGACACCGGCAGTTGCTCCGTTATCCAGAGCAACACTTGTATTCAAAGCAGGTGGAGTACCTGCTGTGTTTGTAGCAGCATCGCTTGTAAAATCATAAATACCGGTTATAGATTGAGGTGCAACTGTTCCACTCAAAACCAAACTCTGAGTTGGTACACTGTTTGAATTAAGAGTAATTTCTCCGGTATAATTGTTACCAGCAGTTAGCCCAGACTTTAAACGAACGTAAACCGGTGTAGAAACAATCTTTCCAGCGATTTGTGGTAGTGTTAATGATGATGCAAATCCCGAACCTGAATTAGTAGAAACTTCGTAATTAGATGAGGCGTTAATTATAATATTATCGGTAAGTGAATTACCTGACATAATAAATGTTTTACTTGCTGAAGGTCCTGAACCCTGTGTATAATTGAATCCGGTCATAGATACGTTAGACATAGATACATTTCCTGATAAATATGTTATATTATCCATTAACCAACTAAAATTATTAGAGTTCATTCCCCAAACAAGTTGGGTACTTCCAGCAGTAAAAGTATTATCGGTGAATGTTGTGGTTGAACCACCTAACCAAGTTGCACTGTCTTTTGAGCATTCAAATTTCAATGTATTTCCCACCGCAGTTGCACGATACCAACACGGCTGATTTGCATTGACGTTGAAAGAAGTAGTATAAGATGGTTGCTCAGAAATACCACTTGCATTTGCTATAAATGATTTCAGAGTTACAGTATTATTTTCGTTATTTTGAGCAATAAAAAGATAGCCTTGCTTCATTCCTGCAGCATATGAACACGATCCGTTTGCACCGGTACCTCTAAGCAAAACACCTTTTTTAGCTCCGGTAGTTCCGTAATATTCCTTCCATACAACTGAATAATTCGTAGTCTGAGAAGGAAACATATCCAAATCTGCCACACCAGTAGCATTTGTACCTCCTGCAGAATAAGATTTAAAACAATTGCTCGTAGTGCTATTACCATCGGTATAAGAAAATACGCCGGCAGTTCCACTTTGAACCGTCACAAGTTCAGCGGCAGGATTAGATGCTCCACTTGTTGCATCATCACTTTTAAAATCATATACTCCATTTGTATTTCCCTGCGATAAAACAATATTGTCAAAATAGATATTTGAAGCACCTGTATTATTTGCTCTAAATTCAATGGAATTTTTGCCTGGATTTAAGCTAATACTTTGTTTATTGATTGTCCAACTATCCGCACTATATAAAAAAGCCGGCGTACTTACCTTAATATTGTTTACAAATAGATCAATCGTATTGACATCTCCGAAAGGAGCTGAATATCTTGTCTGAATTTCATAGACTCCTTTTCGGAGCACTCTTACAGTATCCCGAATTGATGCATTTGATTTCGTTCCAAAAATTATATAACCTTGTCCTGTATAATTTCGAACAGACCCGTTTTGTCCAGCTGTAACTATACTTAATATATTTTTATAATCTGCACATTCTGCTTCATATTGTCTAGCTCCAACATATAAAGCAGGTTTTTGTGGTGTAACTAGAGTTGAAGGTGTGTAAGTTGATAATCTTCCTGAAGCAGTACCTGCGCAGTTAACAGTAATATCTAATGCACCATTGTGTTGTATAATTAATGTGAATATCCCATTTAACCAATTCTTGGTAACTAAACTAACTTGGGATGTACCTCTATCTGTTTTTGAAAAAGTTGGTTCTGCTGAAGAACCATAAATTACAATAGTATCATTTTTAAGATTAGTATTAATGACATTATCATAATTATTGAGATAAAAAGTTACTTTATCTGGATATTCCTTAACAATCCCGGCTGAATACTGAGAATATTTAAGTCTCAAACTATCGCTGGTATTATATTTAAACGGAATAATTGATGAAGCTGTCTTACCTGTTTTATATGGATTGTAAGTCACCAAGCCATTCTCTAATCGTCCTACATACAAATCACCTGTGTATTCCTTCGGGAAAAGTTGGTTTAATTCAGCAACCTTAGTATCTATGCTTGGCCAACGACTTGAATATGCCGATTTATTAATTTTAAGTTGAAAAGTTTTAGCATCAGCATCGTCAAGTTGATAAACTGTTGGTATGGTTGGATATCGTCCGGTTTTTTTAAAAAACGTTTTATTGTTCTCATAATTCCCATCACCATCCATTCGATAAAGTCCTTCGAATAAGTTTTGTGGAGAGCTGTAAGCAGTATTAACATCTGTATTGTTGACATCGTTTATTACTACAACTTTTGTTCTGTCAATTACTTCTTTTCTACTGGGAATACGAGCTGTTCCATCTAATATTTTACGGAAAATGTCAATACTCACATTATCAAATTGTGCATACCTCTGCCAGTTTCTCTTTGTAAAACCATCAAAAGTTACAGTAGTAGAAGTTTCTTTGAAACATTGTGTCCATATCAATTCCGGTCCATCAATAACCGTTTGACCAGTGAGCATAGCATGTTCAAAATGAGGTGCTAAAGCAGTTGCCATTGTGAAATTGCTATTTACACCACTTGGATCAGTCCAACCGGTATCATCGTACCGAATACCATAATTACCGCTGTATCCCGAAAGATAGGCTCCAAGACAGACACTTTCCATGTCTGATTGATATGACTGTTGAGTGTATTTCTCGCATAGAATATAATTTTCAGTATAATCTCTACAAGCTGCCGCAAAATCGGGATTTCGTTTCATCATGGCTATAGGATTAATTGAAGGACTCCATTGATTTGCACACCAACTTACAATAAGATAACCTCCATATTTATTGCAAACTTTTAGCAAGTTAGCAAAATGAGCCATTCTATCTACCCATTTTGAAGACAAAGGATCTGTGGTACTATCGAACCCCCAAAATTGTTCTGCATAGTTAAATCCGAGAAAATTTGGATATTCTCTGAAAAATTCTTCATAAACACTCAAATCATAATCCGAAAACTGACAAAAGCCTCCGCTTGAAGGCTGTATAGTTGTCCACATTTGGTTTTCAGCACATACACGTAACCAGGATTTTGCTATTTCATAACCATACTCAGCTACTTTAAAATGACTCGTCGTTTCATCATGACTGATGGACAACGAAATATTCATTACCACATATGGTCTTATGTCTTGAGGAATCAAATCTATAATCTTTTGCGGATCTGGATAGTTCCACGTATCTATATGAATTAACCACATCGGCTGTTGTGGTGATACAGACCTCCGCATTGCTGGTTTAGTTTGAGCATTTAAACTAAAAACAGATAAAAAGAAAAAGAAAAGTACGAATGATTTTAAGAAAGTAGATTTTACAGAAAACATTAGTCTAAAAGCATTTTTTATAAAGCATTGATTTAATACAACTTATACACAATAAAAATCAATTCAGTGTTATGCTAAATTCAATAAATTAAACTTAACATAACACTTTAATAAATTTGATTTCAATCAACTCATAATCGAGTACTCTATTCTATTTTTTTAAAATTATAGTATATATTTTTCCTGCTTCAGTAGGCAGGTCATATGAATACGTTTTTTTCAACGATAACGAATTCAGTTTAGCATCCGGAGAAATTAGAGGCTCCTTAACTTTCACAATTTCAAAGAAAGGATTCGAGTTGTCGCCTTTTGCAGTTTTCAGTGTTTTTCCATCCACTAAATTAACTTCATTAGGTACGCGAATACGGCAATTTCCACCTAATCCAGATTTAATGATTATCTTTTGAGCTTTGTTATTCTCCCATACAATGCTTACTTCAAAACCACCATAAGCCTTTAAACCGGTAATCCTTCCGTTTTTCCAATCATCGGGCAAAGCCGGTAAAATATCAATTGCTCCATCATGTGTTTGTAGTAACATTTCAGTGATTCCTGATGTACATCCAAAGTTACCATCAATCTGGAATGGCGGATGCGCATCGAAGAAATTAGGATAAGTTCCACCACCGCGATTCATACCACCTTTTGATGGATCAACAAGAGTAAGCTGATCTGAAATTAATTTCCGAGCATGGTTTCCATCTAATAAGCGCGCCCAGAAGTTCACTTTCCAACCCATCGACCAGCCGGTTGACACATCGCCACGATAATTGAGTGAAGTACGTGCTGCGTCGAATAATTGTGGAGTAGTGTAAGGAGTTATTTGATTACTTGGGAACAAACCATATAAATGTGAAACATGTCGGTTTTGGTCTTTTGGATTATCTAAATCTTGTAACCATTCCTGAAGTTGACCCAATCGACCGATTTGCATTGGAGGAAGTCGATTAAGTATTTTTTGAAAATCGGTAGTCAAAGCAACATCTTTCTTAAGCAATTTTGCAGTTTTAATAGTTTTGGTAAACAAATCGAAAAGTAATTGATTATCAATTGTGCAACCTGCAACTAATGCACTCGGATGTCCTGTTGGAGTATTTTCAGGTGACACTGAAGGACTTACAACCAACCATTTATGTGTTGGTTCTTCAATCAGGAAGTCTTTATAAAATTCGCAAGCAGACTTTAAAACAGGATAAACTGTTTCGAGATATTTCAGATCACCATTGTAAAGATATTTTTCCCATAAATGCTGTGATAACCATGCTCCACCCATTGGCCACTGTCCTGCATCGGCAAAGTCAACTACACCCGTAATACGCCAGATATCGGTGTTGTGATGAGCCACCCAACCTTTTGCGCCGTACATTACTTTAGCAGTTTCTTTTCCAGATTCTGAAAGTTCTTTGATCATCTGAATTAAAGGTTCATGCATTTCAGACAGGTTACTCTTTTCTGCCGGCCAATAATTCATTTCTGTATTGATATTGATGGTGTATTTGCTATCCCATGACGGATTGTTGTTACCATTCCAAATTCCCTGAAGGTTAGCGGGTTGTCCACCCGGTTGCGAAGAACAAATAAGCAAGTAACGTCCGAATTGATAATACATCGAAACCAACTCAGGATCGTTGCTTTTCGAAAAATTTAAAATCCGCTCATTGGTTGGGGCTTGAGCTGCAGGCGAAGTTCCAAGATCAAAATTCACACGTTTGAAATATTTTTGAAAAGCGACAATGTTATCTTTCAAAATCTTTGAGTATGGCTTCTTTTCAGCTGCTGCAAGATAGTTGGTACATTTCTCAACTTCATTAGCCGTGAGCGTTTTATAATCGACAAAATTAGTAGCAATTGAAATCATAATTACCACTTCGTTGGCATTGCTAACTTTAATATTGTTTGCTTCAACTGATGTTGTTCCACCCGTATTGATAATTTTAGCACGTGTATCAAATTTTACTTGGCCTGTAACTCCTTCGTGTGTACCAGAAAGCCCTGTCATTTCGAGCGTATGTGCATCCAAAGCAGTCGAAGATTTCTTTAACTGACTATCAAAGCTTGCTGAAAACGTTAGTTGACCCGGTTTGCTTGCAGATAATCTAACTACAATAACCTGATCTGGCTGTGAAGCAAAAACTTCTCGTTTGTAAGTTACATCACCAACCTGGTATGTTGTGGTTTGAATTGCATTTTCCAAATCCAATTCACGATAATAATTGGTAAATCCATCTGTATTGGCGAAAGCTAAATTAAGATTTCCAATAGACTGAAACATCGACCCATGTAACTTTTTTGCTGTCAAATATTTATTGGACAAAGTATTAGCCCTTGTATAATTACCTTTAAAAATATAATAACGAATAGAATCCAATCCTTTCAAGCCATCGGGATTATCGTTTCGGGAAGGACCACCCGACCAAAATGTACCTTCGTTGAGCTGGAGTTGTTCTTTGGCAGGATTTCCAAATACCATGGCAGCAATCCGACCATTTCCCAATGGAAGCGCTTCATTCCAGTTACTGGCAGGTTTATCATACCACATTTTCAACTTACCGCCTTTCTGTGCATTTGACTGACTTATAGGCAGAAGTGCCAATAGCAAGATTAAAAATACGAATTTTAGAGTTTTCATGATTATATTTAATTTTAATGTATATTTGAAAATTTAAATTTTAAAAGTATTTGCATTTAAACACTTTTTTGGCAAATGTAATATCACTCTTTAGATTCTTCAAAATTAAATATTATATCAAAAGAATTGAATTAAAATCAGATAAATTTTTGAAGAATTAGGTATTTAGTTGAACAATTATTAATTTAATTTTATTTATATTAGTTAACTATCTAACTATGTGGCCGTTATATAAATTCGGGATTTCACTTCGGATCAATTAAAGAATCTCAGTAAATTGCATAATAATACAATAAAAATAATCTGAATCAATTTTAAATCAATTTTAAATCTTTCATCCATTGAAATAATGGTTCCATCCAACCCTTACGTCCAAATACAAATCCATGATTGCCTTTGGGGTAAATGTGCATTTCTACGGGAACTTTATGCTTGCGCAATGCTTCAAAATAGCCGATGCTGTTATCAACATCCACAGTTGTATCGTCGGCAGCATGAGTTATGTACGCCGGAGGAGTAGTTTCATCCACTTGCAATTCGTTGGAGAATAAATCGACAAGCTCTTTGGTAGGATTGTTCCCAAGCAATTGAGTTCTTGAGCCAATGTGAGTTAACTTATCTTGCATACTGATAACGGGATAAACAACAATCTGAAAATCTGGACGAAGACTGGTGTTATTAGGATTTGGAATCAGTGCTTTTTTGAAATGGGTGGCTGCGCTCGAAGCTAAGTGCCCACCAGCAGAAAAGCCTATGATTCCAATTTTAGCAGGATTAACTCCCCATTTTGCAGCATTTTCTCTCACCAGTTTGATAGCTTGCTGTGCATCCTGCAACGGTCCAATTGCTTTATCCACCATCCTTGAATCGTCCGGCAAACGGTATTTCAGCACAAATGCAGCTACACCATATTTTGCAAATTCTTTTGCAGTGGAAATACCTTCTCCATTGTAAACAATTACGCTGTAACCTCCACCAGCACAGACAATTACAGCAGCACCAGTTTCTTTACCTTTTTCAGGAAAATACACTTCCAGTGTGGGTGTAATCACATTCCGATACATTCCGTTACCAAAGCTTTCCTTTACATCCGACGTTACTACTTTGGAATTTGGAATAGCTCCCGTGTAAAGCGGAATTATTTCCTGCGCACTAACTGACAGGGTTATTGAGCACGCAAAAACTAGAATCAATTGTGAAATTTTCATGTTTATAATTATTAGTTTGTTAGTTTTTTGATATAGCTAATAAAAAAACCTGACCGATGATAACACAAAGTATCATCGGTGCAGTTCATATACTTCTAATCTTCGAAGTGTCTTGACCTGAATAAATAATGGTTATGAACGGAACGATAAAATCGGAAACAAACGTTCATCTTTGCTTATTTGAACAATAATTGAGCAAACTGATTTAATGATCGTCTCCAAGTTAACCACTCGTGAGAAGTTCCGGGTGATTCATAAAACACATAATTAACTCCGGCTTGTTTCATTGCATCACGGAAATCGGTCACCGTCTTGTGCATTGAAGCTGATTCCTCTGAACCTGTGCTGATGAACATCAGTTTTGCCTTTTTATTGAATCCGTTAATGTCCGACCAAACACCGTTATAGAGTTTTGAAAATTCAATTCCTTGTTGCATTTGACCTGAACCACTGAAACCACCAATCCAGGCAAATTTATCCAAATTATTCAACGTAATGTAAAAACTCTGGAATCCACCCATTGATAGTCCCGTCATAGCACGGTTATCCCGATTTGATATAGTACGAAACTCCTTGTCAATAAATGGAATAAGTTCCTTTACAAACACATCGTTCAATGTTCCAAAATCAAACATTCCTCGTCTAGGCTGACTTGCTGCGGGTGAACCACCAGATGTTGGGGCTTGGACTGGAGCTGGATTCGGATTTATAGCTGTACCTCGGTCCATTACAATAAGCATAGGTTTTGCTTTGCCTTCGGCAATCAAGTTGTCAAGAATCATATCCACCTTACCTTGATTCGGCCATCCGGTTTCATCTTCACCGCCACCATGTTGCAAATATAGAACAGGATATTTTGTTGAGAGATTTGTATCATATCCTGCCGGAGTATATACATAAGCTCTTCTCCAATCCTTTGTAATATTAGAGAAATAACGAATTTGTCGGATTTGACCGTGAGGCACATTTTTCTGTGAATAATAATCAACGCTTTTTTCAGGAATTTCAATACCACTAGCCATGCGGCTCATTCCATAAAATGTCTGGCTACTTGGGTCAATTAAGGTAACACCATCTATCAATATGGAATAATAGTGAAAACCAACTAAAATAGGTTCCGTTGTAACTTCCCAAACACCTTGTTGATTCTTAACCATATCATATTTCTTACCTAGATCAATTTGCACTTTTTGAGCTTCTGGTGCTTTAACTCTGAATATAACTCGATTATCGGGAAGAATTCTTGGATATACAGATCCGTAAATATTAGTAGAAGCAGAGATGCCAGGTGTTATTTCGGAAGTAGGAGGTGTAATGGGTGCTGGTGCACCAACACTTGCTGTTACATCAGGCGTTGTATATTCGTTCAGAATTGTTGGAGTCACAGGTTTAAATATCAATTGTGAAAACATATACAAGTTTTGTTTCCACACTTTAAAATCGTGATAACCACCGGGTATTACGTGGTAGATATGTGCAATGTTATTTGCTTTGGCAAAATCATGTGTGCGTTTACTATATGTGATTAGTCCGTCTTTATCACCACATGAAATCCAAAGTAGCTTAATCATTTTTCGTGCTTTTTCCGGATCTGGAAACAATTCTTGTGTGGTTTTGGTGTTTGGTGCTGATGAAAAACCTCCAATCCAGGCAAATTTATCCAAATTACTTAAACCGAAATTAAGTGATTGTCCTCCTCCCATTGATAATCCGGCAATGGCACGATTTTCACGGTCGGTTAGAACAGGAAAGTTCTTTTCAACAAATGGAATCAAATCGTTTAGCAAGTCTTGTTCAAACGTTGCAAATGCGGCAGATTTTCCATAAACATCGCCAGTTGCTCTGTCATCTTTCATTGCTCTTCCGTTTGGAAGAATTACAATCATTGGTTGGACCAAGCCCTGTGCATATAAGTTGTCAAGAATAACCTGAGGTTTTCCCTGATTAAACCATTCCTTTTCGTCGCCACCAATACCATGTAATAAATAAAGTACCGGATATTTTTTATTTTTAGAATAACCCGGAGGAGTATAAACTAGTGCTTTTCTATTGACAACTACAGTTTTAGACATATACACTATTGTATCTATTTTACCATGAGTTATTCCAGTTTTTAGAATATCAAAATCAGAGGGAACATTTTTTTCAGTGTTTTGTGCAAAGGAATTATTAAGCATGAATCCCAATGCAAGAACAAGAGTGATAGTGATTGATTTCATTTGTATTTGATGTTAACGTTTTAAAGTTTCTTTATCTTGGAATAAAATATATAAGTGTTGAAGTACAAAATTTCAACGACAAATTTACATAAAATATCCGAAAGTATATTTGTGCCTCAAAATTACACAAATAAATCAATGAGTGGTAGGAGTAATAATTTGATAATTACCACTTAAATGCATAAGACTGAACAAATATAACAATCCATCGTAGTATGGGTCAAAATAACCATCCTCATAAGGTTCCAGTTTAGCATTCCACAATGCATCAACAAATTTCTTACTTTGGGCTTTCGTTCCAATCAATGAAGTTGAAGCTGCAGTTGCAACAAAACCGATAGAATGACGTAATTTTTTAAATCCACCAGCTTGCAATATATTTTCCGGACGTGTTCCATCAACATTATATTGATCTACAAATGTATCAATTCCTTCTTTTAATAAGAAATTCTGCAAACGATTTGCGTAGTCTTGTTGCCAAACTTTATCCTTTCCAAACCAATTATAATCCATTGATATATTCATTGGAACTCGCCAGGAATCATAACGGAATGCACCCGGCAATCTTCCCATATTGCGTGGTTTTCCATCAAATTCTGTATAATCTGTATTAAGTCCGGTTACAGAATTGCATGCACGGTGTAGGTAAACCCTGGCAGAATCTGCACAATCTTTGTAAAATTGTTCTTTACCATCTTTGGCATATTCAGCCCAAATTTCGAAAAATGCAGGTAAGTTATATGAAGGATCGGTCCAATTATAACCGCCATTATCGGGAGTAAAAGTTATAATTTTATGTTCAACATTTATCAGATTTTTCACACCCATTGTACCATCTTTTTTCCACATGGCATCTAAAATTTTTCTTGCCTCAGCATAATAATTAATGCCCGTGTTGTTACCCCAACGGTTGGATGCAAAAAGTAAATCGGTAATAAAATAGAGCTCTCCATCCGATGCTGAACCGGGTGAATTTTGACGTTGTGATTTTGGTTCTATACTCCATGCAAAATATGAATCACGTGCTCCACCATGATGTTGCAAATATTTTGTTGTCCATCTCCAAATACGATCAAAAACATCTTTTTTATTTAGCTGAACAGCCACCATCAAACCGTAAGAAAGACCTTCTGTACGAGCATCTTTATTCTTAACATCAGAAACGTATGCCATTGAGTCTCCAACCTCAAAATATACTTTGTTTGGTCCTTCAAAAACGTCATAATATGCTTTGGCCACTTTTTTATCAATATCAGCTTTCTTATAACCATATTCAAGAAAAACATTTCTGTATTTTTTTGATTTAAAGGCAGGATTACTTTTTGTAGCTTTTTGTAAAACCTGATCTTTTGCTGATAGTTGGATGGATGAAAGTAAAATACATCCGATAAAAATTAGTGATTTAATGCTTTGCATTAATCTAATTAAATGTGTGATTGATTTTTCCATACAGAATTTTGAATTTAGAATTTATCGTATAATTTATTATTTTGCAAACGAATATAGTAAGTAAAACTATTCATATTACACCTAACAATTTGAGGCACAAAAATAGACTTCTATTAGACGTGGAAAAAGGCAAAAGGTTTAATTGTTTATTAGATATTTCTACATATTTTATAGTAGCACTGTAAAATATGTAAGGTTGCATTATTCGTAGAATGATTATCTTTTGATTTTCATTGTAGTGCTAATTAAAGGAGGGGCAAATTTACATATAAATTTATGACTTTAGTCAAATTTAAAATAATCTTTTTATAAAAATCAATTATGATTTTTATTGATTATTGCTTTTTAATCTAAAAAAAACGAGACGATCTTTGCTGGACCGTCTCGTTAAATTAAATAGAAATCTCAACTAAATTTTACTGAGCTAGCACAGTAAACTGTTCAATCGTCACACCTCGGTTTCTCATCAAAAGTGTATCTTTGGTTTGAGTAGTAATACCCTTAGCAATATGAGTAACAGTATAATCCAGATAAAGAACATCCCTGTCGATATTTCCAAAGCTATTCTTATCACCTTTCTTTACAAACTTACCTGTTCCTGAAGCAGTATATGTTGCAGGATCAGCAGAAGTAACTGTACAATTACCACTAGCATCAAAAGTAATATTTAAATTACAGGTATAATTGATTCCACCGGCATCTTTCAAAACGAGAGGAAATTTCAATACATTAAGTGAGCCAGTCGTCAGATAATATAGCCAGGTTGCAGTTGGAGTTGTTGCAGCATCATACGTAGTAATATCTAGTGGATGTCTTATAATTGTTGGAGTCATCGTACCGATTGCACCGGATCGTATATCTATACCTCTTCTAAGATAAAATCCGGTCCAGGGGTTGATATATTTTACAGCATATAAAACATAATCTTTTGAAATCACATCCCATTTTCTGGCAAATAACATTCTTGGATGAGTATTAGCTAAAATTGGTTTTCCGTGTAAAATTGAATCTACATTTGTAGCAGTAGTCATTTGTAAAGGAATTACATAGTGATTAGTCATTGCCAATGGATCCGCAAAGAATTTATCCGTTAGTTGAACTTCTACACCACCAGAAATATCACCTTTTTTAATTACAATTTGGTTAGATGCCAACGTATAATAATCATGAGGCATAGCTGTAATAGGAGTAACCGGATCTGTTGGTTTTCCAAGCCCACTTAGTGAAGCAGGAACGAGATTATAACCATTACAAATTGTATCCGCAACATTAAAATTTATTGTTACGTCGTTTTTATTATCATAAACACCAGCCAATACAGCATAAATAGCACATTTATGCTGAAGATCCAAGCTATTATCATAGATATCTTCTCCTAAAGTAATTGTTCTTACCGGATATTGATAAGCAAAATACACAGCAGAATATTTATAATCTGGAAATGATACAGGATCATTCTTACATGCTGACAATGATGTCAATACTAATAAAAATAAAATTAGTTTTTTCATTTTTCTTATAATTAATGTATATTTTTATTTATTCCAATTGTCGTTTTGAAGCAGATTGCTGAATTTCAATGTTTCGCTATAAGGAATCGGACCATAATACATGTAATTCTGGTACGCTCTATTCTCAACAACGGCTGGTGCACTATATACCGGACTTGCAAGGGTTCCTGATACAGTAATACCCATAGCTGGAGCTGCTAATTCAGTAAGTGCTACTTTCCAGCGACGTAAATCGTAGAAACGGAATCCTTCAAAACATAATTCCAACCGACGTTCATTGCGAATTAATTTTCGCATGGCCACCTGATCGCTTTTGATTGATTCCAAATAGGGATCAGTAGTCAGTGCTAAAGCTCTTTTACGAATTGCTTTAATCACATCGTAGGCGGTGTAACCATATCCTTTAGGATCTGCCATTGGACCCCAGGCTTCATTGGCTGCTTCAGCAAAATTCAGGTAAATTTCTGTATAACGAATACGAGGTTTATAATGTAATTGCGTATTTCTACCAGATGGATTATAATTTACATCTTGTCTTAGCAATTTTTTCATATAGTAACCTGTACGAGTTGAAGTAATAGATTTATTAACAGCATCTAGTAATGCTAAACCAGTTCCGCTTCCAGACAGGTCAATTGCAGCATTAGTAACACCGGCCGTATTTCCTTGATAAAGAATAAATAATTTCAAACGTGGATCTCTGTTAGTATATGGATTTGTACTTACATATACAGTAGCCGGATCAGTAATCGGATAACCATTTTTATCAGGGAAAGCATCAACCAAGTTCTGAGTAGGATTTACACGTCCATTTCCATACAATGAAGGTGGAAAATTATTACCTTCGTCGGTATTATTATTACTTGTTCCAGCCCTCCAAAGAACTTCGGCAGGATTAGAACCGGCTGATAAACCGGAAATTTCTGTCGTATTTGCATACCAGGTCAACCCATTTGATGCAATTCCTGCAATACCTGTTGTTCCCAATTTAGTATTTATCTGATTTGCTGATAATATAGCTGCAGTTTCCCATGTACCATTTGAACCATTTGCGGTACCATCGGCGAATGCCGGACTTGCCGCTAATAATGCCATTTTGGAACGATAAGCATTAACAATGCGTCCGCTTATAAGCCCTCTAAACTTCACCCCCATACTATTATTGTATGGCGTTGTACTTGTTAATCCTAAACTTGCATATCTTGCAGGAATTGCTGTTAGGGCAGACACATCTACATAATCTAATGGTAGTCGTACATATGAGCTATCCATATCCTTGTAAATTTGCGTTAAACAAGTATTGAAATCTGCACGTGGCACATTGTAATCTGAATTAGGAGTTAGCTCAGTCAGATAGATAGGCACACCAAGTAATTTACCATTTACCCAACCTGCATGAGATTGTAATAAAAAATAGTAATGAAGTGCACGCAAACCAAAAGCTTCTCCTTTAATGCGTTCCTTAAACATGGTATTCATCGCTGGATCTTCAGAAAATTTCATTTTATCTACCTGTGCCAGAACAATATTTATATATTGTATAGCGCAAAATCCATTAGTCCAACGATCTACAGCATTATTAGATGCAGTCCATTGACCTGTCGCCATTTTTAAGTATCCATTTGCTGGATCATTACTTACCGCATCATCGGTTGCAACATCGTTGAATGAAAAAGCATCCCGATCAGGTATTCTTGAATACCCGTTTGTTAGAATATTAAGTCCAAAATTGGGATCCGTATATGTATTGTTTATATTACGTATATTCTCAAGTGTCGGATCAATAAGATCTGCACAACTGGTAAATAAGATGCTGAGAATTAAAATTACAAATATATTTTTATTCATTGTCTTTTATTTTAAATTTTAATTATATCATTAAAATACAGCTTTTACACCAATACTATAATATCTTGTCTGAGGTGCAGAACCTATATTGGTTTCCATTAATACTCTTTCCTTTGCAATAAGCAACAAATCATTCCCATTGATATAAAAGCCTAAATTACTAATAAATGATTTTTTTAGCAATGCGCTTGGGATATCATAAGAAAGCTGAACTCTTGCCAGATTTATGCGGTCATTTTTATACAACCAGAAATCTGAGTTACGGAAATTATTATCACCACTCGTTGTTGTCAACCGTGGATAAGTTGCTGTCGCAGCCGTTGCCGGAGTCCAACGTCCTAACATAGGCTCAGAATATTTGGCTGTAGTACCGGCAGTTGCCCAATAATAAGAACCATTTTTCAAAGAGTATGATCCTGATCCGCTGTTAGCAAGCACAAAGATGGAGAAATTATTCCATTTGGCTGTTACATTCAAACCCAAAGTAAGAGGAGAACCAAAATTACCAGCACGACCAAGATATACTTCGTCTTTCGTATCAATAATACCATCTTTGTTTACATCTTGATACTTAATATCTCCGGGTTTAACTGCACCGAAAGATTGCGCTGGTGAAGCTGCAATATCTGCTGCATCTTTGAAGAATCCCAAACTTTTCAAGCCGAAAATTGCATCAATTGGCTTTCCCTGACGGTTTTGATATATATATTGATAAAACTCACTACGCTTATAAGCTGTTGTTTCATAATATGTGGCTACCATTCCTACATTTAATTCAACTTTTCCTATATTTTTATTAAAGTTAACCCCTACATCAAATCCATTCCGTTGGTCTGCATTAAAGTTAACATACGGAAGAAATGAAGTATTACCCGTTTGCATAAAGTTTGGGTATACTGATGTTGGTTGAACTGGTAGTCCGGTCAGCTTACTGTAAAAATAGGATGCAGTCAGTTGAATTGCATTTTTGAAAAGAGAAGCTTCAAGCCCAAAACTTATTTCCTGCTTTTTCTCGAATGTCAAATCATTGTTTTGTACACGTGTTACTATTGTTGATAGGAGCTGACGACCTTCTTGCCATGAAAAGTAATCTCCACCACCATTAGTATAAACTGTATTATACCAATAATAACCCGTATTAGCTGTATAATCTAAATCGGTATTTAAAATACCTGCAGAAATTGTTAATTTCAAATCATTTACAATATCTGACTTGGCTAAAAAGTCCTCATTACTTAATCTCCAACCTAATGAAACTGTAGGAGAAAATGCATCTCTATGCCCCGGCGCTAATCTGGAAGAATGTACTACGTTTCCTGTAAAATCAACATAATACTTCTGCATATAATTATAGTTTGCCTGAAGACCTAAGTTAGCATTAGCCACTTGATGATATACTCCAGATTCACCTAATGTATAACCATGTGCTAACAACATGGCCGACACATTATGTACCTTGTTAAAAGTATCATTGTATTTTAAAGCACCTGAGAAAAACATGGTTTGGCGTTGATAAGTTCCATAAAGACCTTGTGAATAAACAGCATTGTCATTACTAACTTTAGTCAATACTTTTATTGTATCCTGACTACCAGTTGTATTCCATGCTGGCGAATAAACTGCATAACTATTATCACCAATTTGTCGGTTATAAGAAGTGTTGTAGTCAATACCGAATTGTGTAACAAAGGTTAATCCTTTTAGAATGGAAGCCAGATTGAAATTCAACGAAGCATCAAACTGATATTTACGGGTAGTTTGTTGAAGCGTACCTCTTGTTAACGCATCTGCAAAAGCATTTGTTGTTTGTGTTGAAAGTCCACCCAATAGATATTTTCCGTCAATTAAGAAACTACTACTACCCGGATATGCCAATGTACTTGCATCTGTTGCACCATTTAAATAGCTAATCGGAAGTAAAGGAGAAAATAAATTAGGTCGTAAAGCAGCAGCCTGAACCCAATAATTATTAGTATTTCCCCATACATTGTTGACTTGAGTAGAGGTATTTATCAGATTATTATCATAAAAAGTTACACTGGTGTTAATTTTACTCGTAATTACATCACTTAATTTAACATCTATATTCCCTCTTATATTAAAACGATTTTCACCTTCATTTTTTCCGTTCCCATAATTCATTAATGTAGATGTATTATAATTTCCAACATTTACATAGAACCGTGCTCTGTCATTGCCACCGGTATATTCGGCAGTTACTTCTGAACGGTTAGCAAATTTTTTGAGATATTGAGAACTATAAAAATCAACATCCGGGTATTTATATGGATTAAGACTAGACTTAGTTCCATCGATTTGTGATTGTGGATATAATCCGGATGTCGGTGCTACACCGTTGTTATCGTTGGTCAGCGCTTCGTTATATAAAGTCATATATTGAGCTGAACCCAGATATTTTGGATACTGTTTTGGAACCATAACACCCGTATTAACACGAACATTAAATTTATTTCCTTTATCAATACCTCTTTTGGTAGTAATCAATACAACTCCATCCGTAGCACGACTACCATAGAGAGCTATAGCAGAAGCACTTTTAAGAACAGTAATTTGTTCAATTTCAGCTGGTATTACATTGTATTCATCACGTGGAATACCATCTACCAAAACCAATTTTGAATCAGATCCCCATATATTTCCGTGATATCCAGGAATATAACTTCCTAAGTTATCCAAACTATAATTATAATAATTTGTTTCTAACATATTAGCCACGTTAATACTGGAAACGCCTCCCAATAAATCCGTTTTATCTACTTGATTAAAAGCAACTTGTACTAAATCAGAAACTGTCGATTTTAATATAATTGATTTTAATCCTGATTTGACTTCGACTTTACTGGTTTTGAATCCAAATGCATTAACAGATAATGTGCTATTGACTGAAGCATTTAAAGAAAACTCTCCGGATGCATTAGCAATGGCTGATGTATTATCCTTTTCGCTTAAAATAATTGCTCCGGGCACTTGATTTCCATGAGTATCAAGCACAGTTGCAGACACAGTTATCTTGTTATCTTGCGCGCTCATTTTCGGTGAGAAAAGAGCAGAAATAGCGCATATAAAAAATATTATTTTAATATATTTCATCGTTATTATTTTTTTCGATTATATATTTACAATTACCATCCCGGATTTTGAGGAAATTCAAGATACATACTTGCATCTGTACGTTTCAATGGGAGCCAATAATGCTTTTCGGAGAAAAAACGTTCCCAAACTACATATTCCTGCAAATTATTAATTTTATTATTTTCAGGATTAACTTTATCTAAGAAATTATATACAGGCTTTGTGTCATCCACTTCCTTTATATCGCGGTCAAATTTAATACCCGTTTTAATGGTATATGGATATTTTGACAATAAGTGCCAACGACGCAAATCATCAAAACGTTTACCTTCCCATGCTAATTCTACAGCCCGTTCACGTCTTACTTCTCCCATAAAAGCATCAACAGATCCTAAAAACATGGCGTTAACACCAGGTAACGGGGTACCATCTGGTAGTAAAACACGATTGCGAACTTTATTAATTGCATACAGCGCATCTTTAGGGAAAGTTGTTGATGTACCATGAACGTCTCCATATCCGTTTGCAGCTGCTTCTGAATACATTAGATAAACATCGGCTAAACGTATCCAGGCAATATGAACAATATGTGTATTGTATTTATTGTCATATCTATTAAATCCTAGCGAATCCCATTTTTGCATCAAATAACCGGTATTACTAGCTACAGTTGCTGGTATTCTATAGTTTCCATTGTTATATAGATTGGCATATTGTATGTACTTAGCATCTGTAGTTGAACTCAATACTTGTCTTGTTGCATCAAAACCAATGGTAATATAGAATCGGGGATCTCTGTTTTTCCATGGATAATGAGTGTTGTAACCCGAAGTTGCATCATCTACATCAGCTCTGTTCACTGAATTAATAGGCAAACCATTATTCATTCCGAAATAGTTTACATAATTAGCGGATGGATATTGAGACCAACTTCTGCCTTGTAAAACTTGGGCACACAAATATTCCTTATCGGTTGATTGCTCCGAACCACCCCAGCTTGGACTTCTGAATATCGCTTCATCATAAGCAACCCCATTAATAATAGCAGTACCGGGCATTCTTCCTCCCTCACCATTGGTATGCCAGTTATTTTGGTATTTTTGACCTTTTTTGCCAATCCATGGAATTAATCTATATCTGCATGCACCGTTAGGATCTTCTTCTTTACAATTTTTCAATAATATTCCAAAAGCATCAGCAGCCTTTTTACAATATTCTTTATTATATTCTTCTGCACCACCTGAAGCCATATTCATCAATGGACTACCGGCCCATAAATAATTTTGTCCTAAATAGGCCATAGCCATCCATTTATTAATACGTAGTTCATTCTTACCTTTTGTTATTTGACCGGCAGTTGTATTATCCCAATCGTCAGGCAATAAATCATACGCTTTCTGAAAATCCTTAGCAATCGAATCTGCAATTGCCTGATATTTCAAACGTGGCAAAGTTAAAACCTGGTCAGATGGAAGTACTTTGGAAATATAAGGTAGTCCACCCTACA